>Ga0070754_10003572_pt1 | contig 10942 bp, 14 predicted proteins | sample VirMetDEL_Sep_01_FD_75181 | JGI IMG/M metagenome (GOLD analysis project Ga0070754, IMG submission 75181) | Aqueous microbial communities from the Delaware River and Bay under freshwater to marine salinity gradient to study organic matter... | ecosystem: Environmental > Aquatic > Marine >... | reverse complement strand
GGGTGTCCCCTATCTAGATAAGACAAGTCCCTAGAAAAGTATTATTTTTTTTAGTATCTTCCCCCTTCTGATTCTTCTCCAATGTTTTCCATTTATTTTCTTGATACCCCACATTTGTTGTTTTTACAATAGTATAGTTTTGCCTTTGATAATATATTTTTCGCTTTATCCATTGACGCTGAAACAAATCATGTTTATCTATAATATCAATGACAACAGGTTGCGCATGTTTTGTCCGCAAAATTCGTCCCACGGACTGTGTTATGTCGGTTTTGGGAGTTGCCATTAATAACGTAGTCAATGTCTTAATGTCCAGTGCCTCTGATGCCATCGAGTAAGTCGCAATAATAATATTCTTGCTTTCGCTTTCTTTTAATGCTGCCTCTTTCATTCCACCTACATAATACCCTACAGTAGCGTAATTATCTTCATCAATAGCCTTATACAAGTAAGTTAACAGGTTTTTATTGTGTGCCAAAACAATAATCTGTTGTTTAGAATCATTCATAAAAGTCTCCTTTAGAATTTTCAAAATAAAATTACTTCTGTCATAAAAATTACATAACTTAGAAATCATGGTGCTATATTGTGGATTACCACGATAATCATAAACAACCGTATTAAACTCCTCATCATTGCTCTTAAATTCAATTGCTTTCACCAAAACATTATGTTCTTTATTCGATTTCTCTTTATAAATAACGTCGCCCAAAAACATCTTAAATACTTTTGTCAATCCATCTTTGCGCTGCATTGTGGCAGATAATCCAAGCATATTCTTCGTAACAATTTTGAAAAGTGACCTAACGAAAACCTCTGCAGCAATGTGATGAACCTCATCAACAATAGTGAGTCCAAAACTGTCAAACATTGTCTCGGGATAGTCTTTCATCGAAAGTGACTGCAGCATTCCTAGAACAATATCTTTGTCTTCAATGTCAATAGTCTGACCCTGGATACGTCCCACACGAGCACCTGGGAGAAACTGATTAATACGCTCTACCCATTGATTTAGTAGGAAACTCTTATGGACAATAACAAGCGTTTTCATACCGAGTTCAGAGAGAATCTTGAGAGCCATTACCGTTTTTCCGCGTCCACATGGAATTTCAAGTAATCCTCCGCCATCTACCGCCTTTTTCATATACTCACCCACAATGTGCTTTTGGTAATCCCGGAGATCACCCGCAAAAGGGAGATTAATTTGCGCCGGGGTTGGTAATTTTGAGCGTTGTGGTTTTCCAAAGTGACTGGTACCAAAATATCGAGGCACATATAATTTATTTGTGGATTCACGATAAATTTCGAACTCTTCGCCTTTCACGGGGGAATTAGGAACATAAGGACAAACACGAAGTGCCTTTCGGATATTTTCTTGTTGAGTAACCGAAATTTCCGATTTATGAATAGTGTATCCCTTTTTCCCAAGATAATGTGGCATATCCTCTACTTACTCTCTATAGTTAAATTAAATCTATATCAATTTATTTTTTATATATAGTATATAAATATGATCATGGATATCCGTAAAGTACTGACGCGACAAAACATTCCTCAATGGGTGCTTGCCATTGTGGGAATTCTCTATATTTTAGGCGATATTACCCCTCCTCATATAATGGCCGACCACGTCACCACCCCCATCGGTATTTTAGTTTTACTTGCTGTTGCCGTTTTTCTCTCTCGGTTTGTTCATCCAATAGTCACTATTATTTATCTTATTGCTGCTTATGAATTGTATGAGCGTTCCCGCAAGACCCGAGTTCGTGGACCAGAGAGAAAACTCCCTAAGGATGTAGACGCACCTCACTTAACTCCTGAAAATCAATTTCCCATTACTTTAGAGGAACAGGTTGTTAAAAAAATGGCACCTTGGGTCATGAAAGAAAATATGATACCTCCATCGTATAAACCAGTGTTGGATGATGACATGAATGCATCAACTTTGTAATATATAAAATAAAATGAAATTCATCTATTTTATATAGAAATAAGTTTAGGGTTCATATAAAGGATTTTCTATAAGAGGACCCGCATCAGAACCGGATGTAGAACCGGATGTAGAACCGGATGTAGAACCGGATGTAGAAGCAGCACGTGCCGCACGTGCGGCAGCACGATTTGTTATCCAACTACGAATATAAGGAATCAAAAAATACATCATACCACCAATAATGATAACAGCAGCAATAACAATGAGAACAATACTAGCAGTGCGGTTATTTTTGAAACTAAAGGGTTTTCTCTCGCTCCTTTGGTTAGTGCTATTACTAGAAGGTACTGGAATAGGTTCTCCACTAGAACCGGTGGGTTGACAATCGATATAAATATCATCTGTGCCATCCGTGTTAGGATCTACAAAAATCGCGCCTCGCTTATTATAAAAATAATCTATTTCGGGTTTGATTGTAGAATCATGTTCAATGATTATCTTTTTAAGTAATGCCATGGTGTCTGCCGAAATAAATACAGGTGAATTTTCAGGCATAAATACTATATACTGATGGGTTCCATTACATGGAGAATAAGGAAGAGTTGCTTGATATGAAAAGAAAGATTTATTGCGTGGAATAAATGCGTTGAGAGAGAAGTTTTTCACAGCAACCACTGCTTTCTCTCCAGCATTGGGTGTTCGTGATGCTGATTGCTCTACTAAAAACTTCAGGGTCTGTGATGCTTCACTCTTATTAGAGGAGATTACAATAGGGATACATACCAAGAGACTTACACCTCGTCCCATATGCGTAATCACCATTTCACCATCTGCATGGGCACCATTGAAGGTATGAAGCGATGGTCTATATATACGAACCCCATGAACTAAAAGGTCATTATTGTTATAGTTGATAGATACTTTATCGTAACTTATTGCTAAATGATTCCCTTCATTAGTTAGAGTCGTCGACGGAATACTTGGATAATCATACTTGTATAAACATTTGAGTGAACAATCATCAGTGTATCCTTTACTGGAAATATTAATAGGCGCAGTGGAAGAAACACACGTCATTATATATATAAACCTACTTTATTTTTACAACGGTATCATATTCCTTCATTATTCTGGTAAAACAAGAGTTATTAACACATATTCTAATCCCGGGAATGATAGTTTTTATATACGAAATATGATATAAATATATATTTCTTATATAATTTCTTATAACATCAGAATCATCGGCAGAATCAGAATCATCAGCAGCAGCATTTTTATTCAATTCTGTTTGTAACAGCACTATATAATCTAAATAACAATAAAACATTAATTCAATAAAGTCTGTAACATCACTTTTATATTTCAGTGTAAAAGATGCTAAATCTAAAGAAGAATAATATCTATCTAAATATAATGTTTCATTGTAAAGAATAAGTTTATCTCCATAGTTAATATCGTTTAGTATGCTTAATTTATTTCTATATGTTTGCAACATAAAAACAGTATTCGTTATGTTATATACCATAAAATATAAATATACACGAGATTAATATTTTATGATACGATAATTTGGTCGATATCCTTTTGAAGATTTTTTATTTCATTTACTAAACGCATCTGTTCATTCCGTGTATGCGATAATGTATATTCAGTAACTGCCTGAGTTTCCATTAAGTTATCTAAATATTTCAAAATCTTTAATAAATGCTCCTTTGTTCCTCTTTTTGCTGTAAAATATAGTGCTGGTATTTTTTGTAATCACTCACAATATCAGATAAAAAATCTGTTGCTTCTCTTTCTCTCTCTAGTTCCTCAACATTATCGACTAACTTTTGCTTTTCATCCACTATTTTTTCTTCCGTATTACGTATTAACTCTTGGATTTTGATTTCATCCATTTTCTATTATATAAATATATTTTATTGAAAAAATATAAAATCTAAACCTAATAATATTTAGGATGAAATCAGTAATTGAGAATGAACAAATACTTACAGACGATAATCGCTTTGTAATGTTTCCAATAAAACACGATGATATATGGCAAATGTATAAAAAAGCACTCGAATCATTCTGGCGAGCTGAGGAAGTAGATCTTTCTAAGGACCTTAAAGATTGGGATTCATTATCGTCTGATGAAAAACATTTTATTTCGATGATATTGGCATTCTTTGCTGCGTCCGATGGTATTGTATTGGAAAACCTAGGGGTTCGTTTTATGACAGATGTAAAATGTAGTGAAGCAAGAGCATTTTATGGTTTTCAGATTGCGATGGAAAATATTCATTCAGAAATGTACAGTTTATTGATTGATACCTACATTAAAAAGAAGGAGGAAAAGGAAACACTATTTAATGCTGTTAGTCATTTTAAATGTATAGAGGATAAAGCAAATTGGGCTATGAAGTGGATAAATAGTGAACGCGATTCTTTTGCGGAGCGTCTCGTTGCTTTTGCTGCGGTGGAAGGCATTTTTTTCAGTGGTTCTTTCTGTAGTATTTATTGGTTGAAGAAACGAGGATTAATGCCTGGTTTGACATTTTCTAATGAACTTATTAGTCGTGATGAAGCACTTCATACCGAGTTTGCTGTTATGTTGTATAGTAAATTAGAAAATAAACTTTCGCAAAAGCGAATTTATGAAATAATATTGGAAGCAGTCGATATTGAAAAATCTTTTATAACAGATGCTTTACCATGTCGTCTCATTGGTATGAATGATAAATTAATGAAACAATATATTGAGTTTGTTGCCGACCGTTTATTAATTCAATTAGGATATGAAAAATACTATAAATCACCCAATCCTTTTTCTTTTATGGAACTCATCAGTTTGGAAGGAAAAACAAATTTTTTTGAAAAACGTGTAGGTGAATATGCTTTAGCTACAAAAACAAAAAAAAATGATGCTTTTTCGTTCAATAGCACTTTTTAATTAGTGGTTATAAATGTAGAAGCATGGAGAGAAATAGGTTATTAGACAGTAAAATTGATGATATAGAATATATAAAACCACCTGAACCTGAACCTGAACCTGAACCTGAACCTGAACCTAAATTTATGTTATCAATGCTTGAACAAATTTCAGATATAGAAAAAAAAGAAATTATAGATTTTATTATAAAAAAATCAGATATTTCATTATTAAACACAATTCAAAAATCTATAGTTAATCAAAAAACATTATCAAATACAAATGATAACACAATATTATCTTTAACAAATAAATTAAAACAACATGTAAAACCCATCGATTCTATAATGAATGAAAATAAATGGGTACAACAAGAAGAAAAAACAAATATACTCCAAGAACAACATGATAGTCATAGAGCATACTTATTCGACCACACACTAGGATTTATTAATAATTCAGGTGAATATGCTGAATGTATGATAGGAAAAATAGGCAATGTTAATTATTATAATTATATCAAAGGAGGAAAAGATATAGTGAATGAATATATGTATAATTGTAAATGTATATCTTATAAAGATACTATAAAATGCTCAATATGTTCCAAATTGAAAAATAATATTGCAAGTAAAAGTTATGGTATCAAATATATTGAAGAAGACATACCTAGATGGAATACTACCTTCACAGCAGGTGCTCTACGCAGTAAAGAACGAGTTCATTTTGGAACATATAATGTAAGAGCAAAAACGCGACTTTTTGCGAATTGTGTTAGTTTTATTACATTTTCTATGATACTTCCTGTAAAAGATCCTATTCATTCTAATTCCGGTTATTGGGATGAAATCGCACTTGGATTCTCTTCAAAAGAAAAAAAGAAAGTTTTTCTTTTTATTAAGTCAGACCATACAGAAAAAGAACGACATAAAACACAAATTTTAATACCTATAACAATAGAAGACCCTAAATTTATGAGATCAGAGTATAATAATTATAAACTAAAGTGGGAAACTAATAGTATTACATTAAGTATCAATGGAAAAATTGTTTATAAGACATTAAATAATCATCCAGTGCCAAAATTACCTGGTTATACCTATTTTATTATAAGACCTGATTATAATACAAATAATAATGAATTGCTTAAAAAAATAAAAAATAAAGAAGAACCTAATATTAAAATAAAATCATATAATTATACTCCAATGTAAATATTTAGGAAATTTAGGAAAAATAAAATATTTCTTTAGTATGGGAGGAGGATGCGGACCTGAACCTTATGAACTTGAACTTAGTGTTGCCCGTTCCAATTTAGCAGCAACCACTTTCACCGATTGTTGTAACAAAGAGTATGCTCTCTTTGGTGGCGGGTGGGATGGTAGTGGTAGTTATAGCAACACCGTAAACTTATTTGATTGTACAAATATTTCATAAACAAAGTTATATCTTAAAATAGCATTTAATTATTTTAAGATAAATTTTAGTGATTTCCAGGATATTTTACCTATTTTTCACTTTTTCTCTTTTTTTGAAGACATTGTTTTGTGTATATATAACAATTTTACGATGATAGCAAATTAATCATAAATAGTTATGCCCAACTATTGAGACTTTTTGTATATGGATTACTTTTAAACGCATCTAATAAATCCGGATTTATTCGGTCAGTTCCAATTTTATCATTATCGTAGCGTTGCATACCGTGGAGTTTACCATGTTGCTCAACTGTAGGAGTATTATTGATACGTGCCGATGGCACCCACATTCGTGGATTATCACACGATTTTATATTACTATTTCGCTGATTTATTTCACCGTTAAACATATTCATATTACCATGAATACTTGCTGGAGCTTGTTGTTTATTATTATTATTACGCTGTCGCAAATAATTATCCACCAAGTGAAGACCTGAAGAATCACCACCAGCACTATAGTCTCCATAATTTGTTGTATCTCGCTGATTATAGACGGGTTGTTGTTCAGAAACCTCATATCCACCTGCTTCTTGAATATGAACATTGAGATGAAAAGGCGAACATTCTGTCGTTTGTTTCATAGTAAATTTGGCAATATCATCCTTATCATGAACATATTCGCCACCTGCTCCACTCTTTTCAACATTAAGATGAAATGCTGAATCCTCTGTGGTTTCCTTAATAGTGGTTTTTGCCATATCATTAGGATCATAAACATATTCCCCACCACCACCACTTTTCTGGACATTGCCTGAAAGACGAATATTTCCCACAACATTTTCTTTTCGCGAAGGACGGAGAATATCCATTACTGGTGCAATTACAGCACCAATTAATCCACCTACGGCACCATATTGGTCTCGTTGGGACACAGTAGCACGGTTATTAGGCAATACCTTATGTCCAAGTCTACCATAGTCGCCCTCCGAGGCAGGTTGTGCAGCTCCTCCTGTGTGTGCCTTTCCACGTATCTCACCATAGGTGTGTGGGTGTCGTGGTTCTTGGTAATGTTCGGGTGCTTTTCCTGCTTGTTGATCACCGCGTCCAGCAACTCCACCATACTCAACAGTGGTATCCAAACGATTTTGGTGTTTGAGTTCTTCAATACCACGTGCTGTCTGTGCCTTTTCGATACCAGTTGTGGTAAGATATCGTTCAGGACTATTAATAAAGTATGTATCTGGGCGATTTTTGTCGACTGCTCCTAAACTTCCACGGTCTTTCACATAAGAATCAGCAGGACCCTCGTGTCCATCTAAACCAAATGTTAGTTTGGGATTGGTTAATGTTCGTAATTCATTCACATTTTTGGGGAGCCATTGATTACGTGCCTCAACACCAGCATTGAATCCACCGCTACCTTCCGTGGTGAATCCTTGTCCTAAACCGGGACCAACACGTTCCTCCTGCCAGGGTTTCACATTGTTCATTGCCATAGATGGATTTACACGACTCTGATAAAAATCGCTATTATTAGGAGCACCGTGTGCCCACTGAACGTTTTCTTCAGGTCTAAAAAGAGGAGCTTGTTCCTTTTTACGAATAATCTGCGAACCCGTTCCTGCTAAATTATCCAAAAGAAATTCTGCTTGGTTTTTATCTGGACCTCGTCCTCTTATTTTTGCTCCAAAAAAGGGAACCATATTATTGTGAGTAAAATCATTTTTAGGAGGTTCGGGAATATCGAATTTCACCTGTTTCTTAAATTGCTCTTGAGTGTTGTATTTTTTTGTTGCTTGTTGAGCAGTTGGGTAATGTTTAGTTTCTTCGCGTGTATCTAGTAAAGATGTATCCATGCCATCGGGTTTTGGCAGTGATTTCATCATGCTTTTTCTCTCTGCTTTTTTTTCTTGGTTCGCGATGGTATACAATCCACCTAAACCAACTAATCCGAGTATAGCAGCATCCATTATTATATTACTTTAAGATTATTTAATTCATTAAATTCATTAAATTCATTTAATTCATTAAATGAATCATATATTATACACGAGTTTTCTTACAAGCTAAGTACCCGTTTTTATACTCTACACGACTACTGCTTCCTCCATAATATATAGGCATTTTTGAGATGTGGAGTTGAGGATTAAAATGCTGGTAATCCCAACGATTTGTTTGTTGGTCTAAAAGTGTCCATGCTGGGTCAATAGCACGGGTCTCTTCGGTGGAGGGTGCTATAGTTCCGTAAAATAACTGCTCATTATTTACTTTTTCATTTTGATACTCATTTATATCCCGACAATCTTTTGTGAGAGGTCGTGTTAATCCAAGTAAATCACTCTCCGTATTTATAGTATTGGTACGGAGATTTGCTCCCCATTTTTGAAGACGGATATGGGGGTCTTCAGCGAATCCTACATTTGCCCCAGGACCGGGTGTTGTCAATTGGTATCGCCCCATATCAGTCATTTGCTGTAATTCTTTTTTTATTCTACATGGTTCATTTCTAATACTGGTAAGTGCCATACTTACTATATATTATATATAATATATTATATATTATATAATATTTATTAAAAATCGAATAAAATTATTATTTTTGAGGAACCGGAAAAGCACGCTCATTCCAATTCACTTCTAAAGGTTTCGGCATAATCACTTCATTGGGTCTCTCGAAAAAGGACAACATAGGTAAATATTTAAATTTGGGACAGAACTTTGCCCGCTGGTCAGGACACGACCCCAATCGTTGGTCTAGATTTAGAAGCCAACTCTCAGTGTCTATAGGATTATCCGAAAGTTGTTCACGCCAAATACGACTTGGAGGAACAGTTCCTGCGTTTGAAATAGCAGGGGTGTATGCCATTCCTCCTGAACCATAAGGATTCAATCGCCAATCAACGGTATCCTTATTTTTCTTTTGTTCAAGACAATAATCACTGGATGTATTGCGATTACTCGTGGAAATAGGTCCAAACTCCATATAGGGTAAATAAGGTTTATTACTCATTATTACACTATTAGTATAACAGTATATTTTAATTTTTTAGTTAAAATGAAATAGAATGCGATTTAAGTAATGTATGAAAGTCTTTAAAATGGTCATATGAAAACTGAATAATCAATCCTAATTCTAAATCTTCGCTCATACATTGATTGGCACCGGCGCGCATTTTTTCACAAAACTCGGGTTCATCTTTAATCTTCTGATAAAGTTCATCTATTTTTTTCATAATTTTTTCAGAGTTATATTCTCTAAGTTGGAAAAACTCAAGAATTCTTTGTTGATATTCCTCATTGGTTGTGTAGGATAGCATATTAAAATTATCTTACATAACTTCCTATATCTCTTTTTAAATATATTTAAGAACGGAGTGCATCATCATTTTTTGCCATTTCACGAGATGGCAAACCACCTCGCACCCATCCCTCCATGGCAACACCTTCTACTAAATTCACTGGATTAGTGACAGTTTTTGCCAATGATGGCACCATAGGTGTAACCGAGTAAGGAATATGTGATTGTTCAGTGGTTTGGAGCACAGATTTCTTTGCTGATTGACGGTCACCTTGCTGGAGTTGCGATTCCAATTCGGGATGGCATGCGCCGCGTCCTAAATAAGGAACAGTGGCAAAAGGACGCTGATAAAGACTGATGCGGCACTTTGGTTTATTCTGTCCTTGGTCGATGAGGAGGTTCGAGTTATCGTCCACATTGCAACCACCGACACCTACTTGATGTGAACCGGTGAAATTAATACTGGGTTGCGAAAGTGCTAAAGAGAGACCATTGCGCATGGCACAGTCGGCAGAAAAGTAGTTCTGGAGCATATAATTACCTGCTTCTACATTCTGGACATTGCGTTGACTCATAGCACAACTGTCATCGCCTATGCGCGACAAACCATAAAATTTATAATCGCTCGTTGTCGACATTCCTTCTATACTATAGTAAATATTATTTTTTCTTTAATTTTCGGGTAAATACGCCCCCGCGTTCTGTAAACAGGCTATATCATCGCCGGCTTTACAAGATGGCATATCTCCGTAACAGAATTTAGCAAAGGCATTTTGATCATTGGGGATTTGAGTTGCTGGATTGCTATTAAAGGGTATCATCGAATTGTGAAAATCCACGCTATCGCCTAAATCTTTGAATAATTTGTCTTTCATATCTGGAAAATCAGGATGCTGGTCTTGAACCATCTGTTGGACATCCTTATTTATTTCGCGATGGGTTGGGGGATCAAAAGTAGGGGGTGCCTCATTTCGTTTTGGGTCGTCTCGTATCTCTGTGAGAAGAACATTACTCAATGGATTTTTTGATGATGGTTTATAGTATGTGGTATTACTCGGAACAATATCCCGAACACTAAATCCTTCCTCATGCTTTAACGATGTTTTTTGGTGATACAAAAATACTATTACACCAAGAGTTACTAATCCCACAATCAAAATATTGAGATTTTGAGTATATAAATATCCTAAAAGGGTTAACAAAATAATGAGACGCGAGATGGCGTTTAATTTTGTTTTGAAATCCATATTTTCTTTAGGCCACAATTCAAAATCCTTGACTAATTCACTAGGATGTTGAAACCAAAATTCTTCACTCATTTATAATTAGTGATTATTTTTTTTTAGCATTCTTTCTTTTTTTTGCTTTACTTG
>Ga0070754_10003571_pt1 | contig 10943 bp, 14 predicted proteins | sample VirMetDEL_Sep_01_FD_75181 | JGI IMG/M metagenome (GOLD analysis project Ga0070754, IMG submission 75181) | Aqueous microbial communities from the Delaware River and Bay under freshwater to marine salinity gradient to study organic matter... | ecosystem: Environmental > Aquatic > Marine >... | reverse complement strand
TAATAATATCTTTTTGATAATCACGAAAGTTTTTGAAACCATATTGTTCTTTTAGATGTTTTCTCATTGTTGTTACTAATTAATAACTTTTAAAATAAACTCATTTTTATTTTAAAAGTTAAGCAATGACTTTTATTAGATATATAATAATCAATTACTCTACGAAAAGAAATAATAACTATTGTAATATGCTTAAAAGAATATTACAATAAATAAAGATGTCGACAGAGTTTGTAGAATTAAGTAATGATACTATTACTTTCGGAAAGTATAAAAATAAAACATTAAGCGATGTTTTGAAGGATAGAAGTTATTGTAAATGGCTTATCAAGCAAGACTGGTTTATTAATAATTACTCTTACTTATTTAATAGAGTTAAAGAATATAAACCATTGTCCTATTTTATTTACGATCTAGATGAACAAAAAGAAGATAATAATAATTTTTTACATCAATATGAGTTCTTTAGGTTAAAGATTTTGGATGATGTAAATTTAACTTTAAGTGAAACGGAAAAAAAGTGTTATGAATATTATACTGAATTGGTAAATGATATTAAAAGAAAAATAAACTCACGAATAGAATCTGAACAAACTAATCCTTATGATATAAAAGCCCCAACAAAATGGTTACAAAAATTTGAAAAAGAGTATGAGGTAGATAGATCCATATTTAAACAATTTTTATCATCATATGAGTTACCTAACATTCCTTATATCATTGAGCGTGTTAAAAAGGAAGGAGGGATCGAGTACAAAGGTGCCCAATCTTTTAATATAGCGAAGAAAAGATCTCTTGAACAAGAAAAATGGTGGGAGAATATATTAAAAGAGCGTTACGGAGAAGATATATCTACACAATTTAAATATGAAAATTGTATTTTTGATTTCTTGAATATATCAACTAATACAATTTTCGAATGTAAATTAAGTTTAAATGATTTTAATGAAGAACAACATAAAAAGTACAAGGTTACTTTGAATAAATATAGAATTATATACTTGATTTCTGATGATTGTGTTATAGAAATAGGACGTAAAGGAATATTCACAACTAATCCTGATAAATATAAAGCATATATTTCAAGAATAAATTTAAAAAATAATATAACATATCTAGATGATTTAATTCAAAATTTTACTGTAATTCATTTTGATGATTTATCTCGTTTATTTGGTAAAGAATGATCAGAATTGTAATTATTCTATGTCATCCACTGATATTTGAGAATTTTGTGTATCATTATTTCCCGAATTTTGATTGTCACCATTTAAGACAAATCTGTAAATATACATTCCTAAAGTTAAAAATTTAATAAATTCGGATGGATCATTTATTTCCGAGTTATTTTCGTTGGATTGATTAGTAATCTTGTATGACATAAAAAATTCTCCTATTTGTTGTATTTGCTCTGAAGATAATTCATTATTATCAATAGAATCAGCTAATTGTCTTAAAAATGGTGCTAATTTCTCATCCACATTATTTACTAAAGTTGACATTTATTATTGAAAATTAAATCTTTACATTAGATTTAAAAAAAACTTTTTTTTTCTTAGCATTAATAAAATGTCCAGTCAAAACGGTAATGAATATTATAAACACATTTCTGCACCCGGTGTCAAAAGCGCATTCGCACCTGCTAAATGCTGCCCACCAGTATCTACCATGCAATCTTTATTAGAAAATCTTCAACAAGAGATCGAGCAACTTAAAATAAGAGTATCCCAGTTGGAGAATACTCCTGCTGGAATAGGTTAATTTAGTGTCTGCTAATAGTTATTTTATATTTAATTTAATATAAAATTATCCTTAGCAGCATTAAGAAACATATCCGGACAATATGTTATAACTATTTAATTACCACTACAAGAGCGATTTTCATTAGCCTTAAATCCATTATTAGCTTGAGCAGCAGCACTATTAGATTGAGCAACTTCTGCCATAGCACGAGCATAGGCATTATTAGTACAAGCGGTGTATTTATTATTTGCTCTCCATTGAAGGCCGTAGTTACCGGTAATAAGATTACGGCTGTTATCAAATTGTTGAGCACCTTTGGCATCTACATACGAGTTAACATTGCTTTTAGGGTGCATGTCTCCATCTAAACCACTCATATTAAGAGTAATAAGATCGGAGTATTGAGGTCGTAAAAAGTTTTCTACGTCAATTCTATCAGTTGCTGAATTACAACCAGCTAATTTAGTGTAAAATGAATCAGCACATACCGACTGACCTTTAAGATTGTATCCTGTCCAAGGAGGACATACCATTAAATTGGGATTTTGAAATCTATCGGATTGAATCCGAGCAGCTTGTTCTACGGCAACTTTGCAAGTGCGAATTGATGCGTCGAGAGATATAGACATTTTATTAATATTAAAGATAAAAAAGAAAAAATAAAATTTATAAAATCAGAAATAAATTAAACTTATTTTTCTTACTTTTTAAACTATTTTCTGATTTAATTACTATCCAGATTTAAAATCATAGTAAAAATAAACAAATATGGAAACTATCAGAGAAGAAAACGAAAATTTCTCAGACCCTGAAAACACCCCACAAATTATAGATGAAATTAAAAACGCCGAAACTCACGATCAAGTCGTAGATATCATCAATAAAACATTTCCTAAATGGATATTAGGATGGCCAAAAAGATACTCAACAGACTACCCTCACTTTCAAAATAATTGGAATTTTGTATGTAAAAAAGCAGGATGTAAACCTCTCAGTGTTATCATAGTTGACACCATCGAATTTAAGAAACCAAATTATTCGTTGGTTAGATTATTCTCTGAACTTTTAACTGTATTCGGACATTCTGTAAGAAGAAAAGAAGAATTTATTGGTTGTAAAATATGTGGTGATGCTATTCCTAACCAAAATGTCTATAATCAACTGGTCGAGAGAAAAGTCGCTAGTATCCCATCTTGCTGGATGATTAAATGTAAAAATTGTTAATATTAATATTAGTTACAAATCTATTTCTTAGAATTTTTTTGTAACAACTCTTTTAATACTGGATGACGAGGCTCATAATATATAACCTTTTCTTTATGTTTAGTCTTTTTCAACTTTACACTCATTATCTGCTTTAATTGAGCCTGATTTAACACATTAAGAGTAAATTTATCAACAGGTGGCATATTTCTCGCCGGAGCAGGTATAATATCTTTAGGTGGATTAAGTTTCACTTTTATTAAATCAGATTGTGATATCAAAGATAACGGCTTTTTGTCCGTAAAAGACTTCGGAATTATATTGGTTGATTTGTCTGCTTCAACTCCATTTTGATCTTCAGGTGATGACCACCAATAACCAATATAACTAAATAATGCTGACATTTGTTATACACAATTTTAAAAAATTAACTAAATATTTTCATTTACACACACATAAATAATCGTATACATTAGTTCTAAATTATTTACTCTATTTTATATTATAATATATTATAATATAAATGTCAACAAACGCAGAAAACGCTTGTATAGAACTTAAAAAAACATACAACGCAAATATACTCAAAAAATACTCCCCTGAAATACAAGAAACTTTTAAAATTGTTTGTAACCTATATAAACACAGTAATAAACCAAAATTAAACAAAAATCTTGTTAAACTTATCAATAACCTACAATACCCACCCAAACCATCAAAATACCTCACAAAATTCATAACAGGTCCCGGTGAAATAACTAGACTTAAACACCCCACACTACCCCAAGACATATATTTATTCGGAGAAAATGATCACTCTAACAAATATGGCTGCTTACAAAATGATATCAAAATAGAAAAATACCTTGAACAACTATTTTACACCACTACAAAATTCATCGATATTTACATAGAATTCCAAATAGAACTAAACCAATTCTCTCGGAAAGACTGTGATACCCTTGGACAACAAAATACTCTATGTGATATATATAAATTCTTCAGAAAATGTATCACATCTGATTCAACAACCTGTAATTATCCCATCCGATTACACCCCACTGATGTAAGAAACACACGAAAAAATGATACATATAAATTATATCAAATGCTTATTGATTTATGGTATATTACAGACATAACAACTTTTAAATATTTCATTAATAAACACTCATACTACCTTGATAACATTCAAGAAATAAATAATGAATCAAAACAATACATAATTAACTCTATATTTAAAAATAAAACCATTAAAAAAGAAATAAAAAGAACTACTCTATCACCCCAACAAATCGAAAAAGCACTAAAATCGTCAAAAATATGGAGCACAATACAAAAATCATCACGCAATATCAAACCAATATATCAAAAACTAAAAAGTGACAAAAAATACATACCTTATAATTATAACATCATCAGAGACATAGCCGATTTAACTATATATTTAAGAAATATATCTTGTCTTCATATGGACATATACACTCTTGCTAGAATGTTCAAAAAATTTAACGTAACATCAGATCACCACCCCCCAAAACCTCTCAATATTATATACTACGCAGGACAACAACACACTAATTTTATGAGTTTTATGCTTCAAGAATTAGATTTTAAAATAACAGAACAATCCATCCCCGTACCATACACTCTTTCTTGTACAAATATAAAATCACTCAAACAACCACTTTTCTCATAACTTTAATTATTATTCTTAATAAGAATAATAATTGGTAAAATTAATTGAATTTTTTAATTAATTAATTAAAAAATTAATAGGTATGACTCTTATACTCTATGAGCATCAAAATATTGCGCTTCCAGTGTTGAAGCGTATGGAGAATAAAGGAAAAGGTGGTTTTCTTGCTGATTCAATGGGTTTAGGAAAGACTGTGACGATGGCTACGCATTTGATGCGTAATAAACTTTCAGGTAAAAAAGATCTTATCGTATGTCCTTTGTCTTTAATGAAACAATGGAGACGTGAAATTAAAAGAGTGTATAAAGCATCATGTGATTATAAGCCTAAAATATTGTACTTTCACGGTTCAAAACGAATGGAAAAACTTAATCAAAAAAAATGGGATTTTGTTATTACTACTTATTCAGTTATCGGAGCAGGACAACTGAATAGAAAAAAATGGGGTAGAGTTGTTCTTGATGAATCTCACTCTATTAAAAATGGTCTTCAGACAAAGAAACCTAAATGCGCAGTGGCAACATTTGAAATTGGTAAGAGAAGTAAATATAACTGGTGTATTACTGGTACTCCTTTTAATAACCGTATAAATGATTTGGTATCTCAATGTAAATTTATTGGGACTGCTCCTTATAACGATCCCAAGTGGTGGAAAGATAATCGTGATAATGAGAAAGAGATCGTTAAGTGGAGAAAGAAATTTGTGTTGAGAAGGACTAAAGATAATATTCTTAAACCTCCTATCTATCATAATATTGAAGTAACACCTACTAGACGAGAGAGATTATTGGTTGATAAACTTCGTGGACAAGCCAAAGAAAAATTTGAGAAGTGGAAAAAGGCTAAAGGACTTGAAAAAATTAAATTTCAAGGAGAAATTCTTGGATTAATTCAAAGACTTCGTGTTGTTTCTAATTCTTATTATTGCGGAGAAAATGATATTGATGTTGATGATGTTTTAGAAGAGAATGCCAAAGTTGATGATATGATCAATTTACTTGAAGAAAAAGTATATGAAGATCCGAGTAATAGTGTTGTTGTTTTTTCACAGTTTACTTCATATCTTGATGTAATGGAAAAAGTTATCGAAGAAGTTTTACCAGGAATTGAAGTTATGAAGTTTACTGGTAGTTTATCTTCTAATGAACGTGATGAAGTTGTGACTGATTTTACCACATCAGATAAACCTCGTATTTTATTAATTTCATTGATGGCTGGAGGGTGTGGTCTTAACTTGATTCCTTGCTCTACTGTTGTTTTATCAGAACCTTATTATAATCCTTTTCTTGAAAAACAGGCTGAAGACAGAGTTCATCGTCTTGGACAAAAAAATCAAGTTAATGTATACAGATTTTCTGTTACTAATTCAGTAGAGACTTGGATTAATAAATTAAAAGATAAGAAATTATTTATGGCATCAGGATTTGATCTTCTATCAAAACACGATTCTGCTCCCACTGAATTTAATTTTAACGATTTGGGTGAATTATTCAATGATTTGGTATGGTTCAAAAATTATGAAGAAAAAGAAGATGAAAAACCAAAGAAGAGACATAAGAAGAAACCCTCGTCTCCTAAAGTTAATTTGGGTATTGATTGTCCGATATGTTTCGAAGATGTTGGTAATAAGGGGGTGTATAACTTAAGTTGTGGTCATTTGTTTCATCACGGGTGCTTGAATCAATGGTTATTAAATAATGATACTTGTCCTATGTGTAGGGAAAAAGTAAATATATTATAGGAATATAAGAATAATTTAAATTTTACGAAATTTAAATCAAGATTTTTGTCTATATTTATACTCATCTTTTAAACATTTATCAAAATGAACAGAACCTTCTGTAAGTCCATATGATAGACAAAATTTTTTGTCATTGTTAAAACTAACCATTCTAAATATCTTTACGCAATATACTAAAATTATTGATATAATTAATCCAATAAATACTAATAAGATATATTTAAATATAAAATATGAAATTGGTCTTCTATCATTTTGGGGTTTGTGTTGCTCATTTTGATAATCTTGATAAGTTTTAATTCCTAAATATGTTATAATGATTATAAATATACCCCAAAAAACTATATTTAATAACTTTTTGTCATTTCTAATTTGTTTCATTCTTATTTCTACTAAAACAAGATTTTATTATTCAATTGATATCATCACTAGATATCCATATGACATTAAACCAGGTTCTCCATTATGGTCTATGTTTAACAATATTAATACTCTTATAAATAAATATAAAAAAATGTACTAATAATATAATAATGGCTAGCAAACAAATTAAAAAATGGTCTTCAATTATACAATCGGAGATACAATATATAGACAAATCTAAATGTCTTGTTGACAAACAACAAAGGATTATTAATTTATATTTTTATATGAGAATAACAAAATCTACGTGGATAAACGAAAAACCATTATTTAATATTATGCGTAATAAAACTCACGAATTATGGCAACAAGAACCTTTTTTTCGTAAAGGATTAGAAGAAGAAATTAAATATTATAAATGGAAAACTTGTGGACATATTACAAAAAATAAAACTCTATGTAAAAAACCAATAAAATTTGGTGATGTTTATTGTTGTATTCATAAATCTAACGCTAATTGGGACTTTTACCAATACAAAAAAACTTTAGACAATAATTAATTTATTTTTTATAACAATCCCATTGACATAATAACGGACAATCTTTTCGCAATATAATTTGAGGCTCTGATTTTGGAGCAATAAAAAATTTTTTAGCAGGCTCAAATTTTGTTACTTTTAGTTTGATAGGCTCATCTATGTCATAATGAGTATCAGGATCCTGGGTTATATAACCAACTTTTTTCCAATCTTTTCCGTAACCTCTATCTAAATAAGAATTGTAATTTCTTGGTCCTAATATAACTAGTTTTCCAAATTTATATTGGCGAAGTGGAAATACATCTTTTACATCATAATAATCTTTTGGCCATAATTTTCTAACTCTACTATCTGAATGAGTTAATATGTTTTTATTTTTATATTTCTTATATTTTAGGATGAATATGTCACAAAAAATTTTTTTATTATTTTCTTTTTTGATTCTTAACCATCCATCTTTTCTACGAGAATCTACAACAGAGTAACCATCATATTTCATTATATTTCTGAAGTTTCTAGATAAAACAGTAGGAACATCTTTTTCGTTTATAGCAATATCTATATCATTATCCCACGGGATAATACCTTTATGACGAGCAGTGCCAATAAGAGTTCCCCCGCTTGCTATATATGGTATACCCTGAGATATTAAACCATTATGTACAAAATATAATAAAGTATACAACTCTTTTATTTGAATTTGATTTGTATAATATTTCTTAGGATTCATTTATATTATACAAATATAAATGAATATTTTGAAAACAATACATATATGTGTAGAAATGAGTTCTGAATCTACTAAAAAGAATATTACATCTATCAAAGATGTAAAAAAAAGAGAATATAAAACTCCAAAATGTACTTGGGACCCCAACATTGAAAAAGAAATACAAACATATATTAGGAAATCTTTATCTCAATCTGATATTAACATATTTGAAAATATTTCAGGACATTTCCAGGCATTTTATGATAGATCCTGTACTAATATGACACAACTTAAGAAACGAACCAAAAATGAGTCAGGTTTTATTTGGGAGCATTTTTGTCTTATGTATTTGAAGTCAAAAGGATATGGAGAATGCTGGCTTATCGCTGACACTCCGGAAGAAATATTGAAAAAACTTAACTTGTCTCGCATAGATATGGGTATAGACATTGTAATTAAACACAAAAATGGATTCTTTGCTGTTCAGGCCAAGTGGAGATCAAACAAGAAAAAAGCTTCTAAAATATCTTTAACTTGGAATAAACTATCTACATTTTACGCTTTATGCGCTAGATCTGGACCGTGGTTAAAGTATATTGTAATTACTAATTGTGATTATGTCAGAAGACAGGGAAGAAAATCAAAGATGGATCAAACTATAGCGAAAGGATCTTTTTTTGGTTGTAAAAGAGACATTTGGATTAAAATGGCTGGTATGGAAGAAGGTAAAAATGTTGGTAATAAACTTACTGATACTTCTACCAAAGACAAATTATTAAATGATGTATGTAATTTAACAGGACGTAGTAAAGAATTTTATTCTGACTGGAATGAAGATAATCTAAAACAGCGGATTGAAGGGTTTATTGAATACACAGAGGATAAGGAGGATAAGGAGGATAAGGAGGATAAGGAGGAAAGTTTAAGAGAGAGACAAAGAAAACAAAGAGAGTGGTTTATAAATAAGATAATAAGTCAGACAAAAAGTGGTTAGTGGATATAAACTTTATTAATTTTTATGGATAAATTTATTCCAAGCATATCTGGATGCTATTATTATAATGAATAATATAAATAAAGTTAAGAATGATATAAGAACTATTTCTTTTCGTTTTGTTTTATCATCTTCAGAAGGTATATAGTTTGGTATATCTCCTGTTTGGCTGTAAACGCTTCAACCGACTCTTGTGACCCCAAATATGGAGGACTTTTATCTTGGTCCGGGTGGTCAGGACTACCTGTTATGGATTGGGAATGTATTTGCTCGTACCCTGCTTACGCATCCACAGATAGTTGTAAAAATATAAACCCTGATATATGCGCTGGACCACAACCTAACATAACAGACCCATCTAAAAAAGCTTTAGATGGTCTGCTGTAACATCAAAATCAGATCCTAAATATACAGACTGTTACTGCCCATCCGGACATACAAGACTTGTTTCCGACTATACTAATAAACCAATATGCGTTCCAACTAATATTAAAGCATGGTATAGTGATCTATCTAGACCAAAATAATTCTTCTTTATAATAATCTTTACCTATACTTAATCTCAACTTATTTAACTCTTTTATCTTATTGTATATATTTTGACAATCTCTACACAATGGTAAAGGTGGATCATATGTAGTCTGACATTCGGCATAACATAAGTCATCTTTAACAAGAGTTTTTATCTCTTGTATCATAACATCTTCTTTTAGATATTCTAAGATAATCAAGTTTATCTCTTTCGGAATCAAATCCGGAATCATATTCTTTAATGACACATTAGATTGCATTTGTATATTTATAAAATTTATGTTTATAAAATCAATATTTTATAAACATAATATAAATGGGACAAATTTTCACTTGTTGTATAAATAAAAAATTATACTATAAAGAAAAATCATATTATAGTTGTGATATATTCGATGATTATAAGTATATTCACTCTTATAACCGTAATCATAGTGACGGTTATAACAATGATAACAATGATAACAATTGCTACTTATAATAAAATAAAAATCCACAAATAATTTATACATATCTCTCAACACCTCTGAATATTAATAATTTATGTTATTAACATAAATTATTTACTTATAATTATAATAAACATTTTTCCGAAATTATTATTATCATGGTTCGACATATACAATTTCTCCGGTAATAACGTTATACCAAAGTGGCGCTAAATTAGCAGAGTCGGTTGTACTTCGAATAGGTTTTATAAAAAGGCTATCCGCCGTACTTGCAATTGGTCCAGTTGAGGCATTTAGAATTATACTGTTTTCAAGTACTTTATTTTCTAGACCACTCGAATTAATATCAATAGAATTTGTTCCTTGATTACTTTTACCAGCATAGTGACCAATCGCTACTGAAAATTCTCCTTGACCAGTCATACCAGCACTTGAACCAATCGCTACTGAATAACTTTGTTGACCAGTCATACCAGCACTTGGACCAATAGCTACTGATTTAGTTTGTTGATTAGTCATACCAGCACCTGGACCAATCGCTACTGCCCCTGTTCCTTGATTAGTCTGACCAGCAGTCTTACCAATCGCTACTGCCCCTGTTCCTTGATTTTGCAAGCCAGCAGACAGACCAATCGCTACTGAATAGTCTCCTTGATCAGTCTGACCAGCATCATTACCAATCGCTACCGACGCTGGTCCTTGACCAGTATGACCAGCAAGAATACCAATCGCTACTGAATAGTATCCTTGATTTTGCCCACCAGCAGACTGACCAATCGCTAATGCCCCTGTTCCTTGGTTATTGTAACCAGCCCCAAGACCAATCGCTACTGATTGTGTTTTTTGATCGAACCGACCAGCCCATCGACCAATCGCTACTGAAAATTCTCCTTGACCAGTCATACCAGCACTTGAACCAATCGCTACTGAATAACTTTGTTGACCAGTCATACCAGCACTTGGACCAAT
>Ga0070754_10003564_pt1 | contig 10954 bp, 17 predicted proteins | sample VirMetDEL_Sep_01_FD_75181 | JGI IMG/M metagenome (GOLD analysis project Ga0070754, IMG submission 75181) | Aqueous microbial communities from the Delaware River and Bay under freshwater to marine salinity gradient to study organic matter... | ecosystem: Environmental > Aquatic > Marine >... | reverse complement strand
GGTTGAGGTTGAGGTTGTGGCGCTACTTGACGCTGTCTAGCAACTTGTTGTTGGGCATCAAGGTTCAGGCGTTGCTGCCTGTCTTGCACCTGTTGGAGAAGTTCTTTGGAGGCGGTTGGTGTTTGTGGTTCAACATAACCACGAGTTGTGTTCTGTCTGGTTTGACGAGAACCTCTAACCTCGCTAGCCATATCACTACCAGTTGTAGGTGCTGGTGGTTGGAGTTGTCCCTGTGCTGCCTGTATTTGCATTTGCTGCCTATTCCGCATCTGTTGGAGAAGTTCCTTTGATGAGGTTGGAGTAGGTTTATCTACATAACGGGTATTGATAGAAGTGTCTTCCCGTATCTGTCGTGCATCTTCCGCACCTAAACCTTTGGTGGGTTTGCGTGGTGGTAGCTGCGCACCTTGTTGTGGGTTGTTGTCTATGTAGTCAGGTGAGTTGCTTACAAACTTTCTATTGCGTCGTGGTGTTTGTCTCGGCATTTGTCTAATGTTTTATTGATATAGGAAGTCGCACAAGTGGTCATAGCTTTCCAGGTAAGCGAAATGGATATACCCAAGTCGTGCTAATAATTTGTAATACATAACGAATGAAATAGTGGAGTATTTGGTTTATTTCAGTCGTCATTCATATGGCGACAAAGTTGCTACCTAAATAGGGATGTAGGGCATATGCTGCCCATAGTTGTTCGGCTCCACCCAAACCTCTCAACTCGCACCTAGCCATCCCAAAAGAAGACTGCGCCTGTGATGTCTAAAAAAAACAGACGCAGCGTCAGGTGCTCAATAACGGTCTATTTATTTATTGTCGCTAGATACGACAAGCTATTTACGGAACGAAGTCAAACATATACTCGCAATAGCTTTTGCAAGCATCAAGGGCTTGTTTCTTGGTGACGACTTCAACGCCCAAGACACGCTGTAAGCGCAGGACAATAGCGAGACTAATGGTGTCCCTGCTGTTGATGGTATCGCTGAAAACAAGACCACTCATACCAAGCATCTTATCAAAGATATCGGTGCTAATAGCGGTGATAGTTTTCAACCCAGATACTGTATCTTCGGTGGTTTTAGTGGTGTTCTTCTGCTCATAGTATGCGTCTTTGATGATGTTCCTTTGTTCGTCATTCAGGCGAACACGAGCAGACACCAAAATGGGTAGTGGTTCATCTTTGTATTTGTAAGTCATAGTCATTCAGTAGGTTTGGGTTGTTTCAGGTTCCTGTTTTGTAGGTCTCGTTGAATAGCTTCTTCAAAGCGTTTGTCTTCTAATGCTTCCGGTGTTTTGGGCTTCTGGTATTCGTTTACATCGTTGTATTCAACGACATTATTTCTTCGTCTACCAAACGGCGCCATCTGTGGTTTAGGTGGGTTTGGGTTGGTGTAGTTTGTGTATTCACCAGTCCAACCACCAGCAGTTTCAACTTTGATAGGACTTTCGTCAGGGCGTGTTGGGTTTTTAGCCATTAGCTTCCAACTCCTTGATGCGATTTTGGAGGTCTTTGATAGCACCTTCCATTAGAAGCAGTCGGTTCTCCAAAACATTCTTTGGTAGTTGTGCTTGATATTGTTGGTTCAGCTGTTCCTGTTGTTGGCGTCGTTGGGTTGCTCCAACGCTTGGGTTCCAAGACGGCTTACTGACGCTTCCCGCGCTTGTTGAAGATACTTGCTGTAAGTCAGCAAAGACGCTAGGTGCTTTTCCTTTGTTCGGTTCATTAGTCATTTGTTTAGGGTGTTAGTTGTTTAGTAGTTGATAAACACGCGCAAGGTCGTTGATGTCGTATTTGGATAACGCCTGTTCATACGCCTCTGCGGCTGTTATCTCTCCACGATGGAACGCAGCAGTAAGAGCAGCTACGCCAGACAAACAGGCATCGCCTTCTTCCTGTGCTGCGACTGCTACCTCCATATAGTTGTAGGCAAGCTCATCTCCTTGCGGTTCAGCGTCTAGTGCTTCGGCATAGGCTTGGCTTACATCGTCCTCTGTGATGTCTGTTGCTTGTTCCTGTGGTTGTGGGTTCAGCGCGTCATATTCAGCCATCACTTCTTCAATAGCTGGTATCAACTCGTCAGGTTCCAACCTATCTACCATCTGGTTCCAAGCATCTACCTGTTCCTCACTCCAAACTTGGGAATAAAACTCCATAGCTTCTTCGTAGTTTGGGTATAACTCAAAGATGGCTTCAATATATTGTTCGTCATTTGATGGCTGATAGTCGCCATCTTGTTGGTAGTCTTCCTCATCAATACGATAACGGGTGTTTCCGTTTTCGTCCTCGTAGGTTTCTATCTCAACAGAACCACCAGAACGGGTGCTAATAGTTCCGCTATCCACAGACAAGTGTTCCTGTCCGTCGTCGCCCATGACAACATCGGGCGTATAGGTCATAGCTTGGTTGGGCATAATAGTTTTTCAGTTCAATATCAGTCAGCAACAGAAGTTGTCTAACTTTGTTTGTTTATTTACAAGCGTAGAGATGGGTTGAAGCTGCTTCACCACAACGACAGCACAAACTATCCCCACGCTAAAAGAGATAATAATATGGAGATGATAGACACCATATTATGGAGTATATGTGATACAGCTTTTTGAGACATCAGTATCTTTGGTCGTTTTGGCTTACCAGTCGTCGTCAATATCTACAACAGGCATACCTGCTGTTTCTTTCTCAAACTCGGTTAGTTCAATACCATTATTCGGGTCGTTGTAGTCAATATAGTCAATATTGATAACCACCTCGCCTCTGGGCAAGTCTCTAAAATGCCCAGTTATCGTTGCCTGTGGTGAGCCAGCTGGTGTATTACAAGACAAGCCGTAAATGTCTTCTACATTAGTTTTTGGAGGAAACAGCTGGGAGCTAATAAAGAACTTGCGTTTGTTCCTTACAAGAGCACGAACCTCTTTTTCGCTGTATTGGCTCTTACGCCACTCCACTTCATTACACCACTTGGATACTAGTTCTTCAAGTTCAGCGTAGTCGCTATACGACACAGGCTCAAACTCAACTTTGTATTCATCAAAGAGGTCTGGTTTATTGGCTTCGTGTGGGTTCATTATCCAAGCTTCAAGCCTGAACTTGGTTTCATTTGGCGATAAAAGAGTTTCCTCTTGCGTGTAGTAAGTCATAAGTCATTCAAGGTGTTTTGTATATCAAACCGCAATAACCCGATGCTCTCCGTATCGTTTCATCATTTTATTGACGACACCTACATAGGTTCGTTCTTCGTTCTGCTCCTTCACTCCAATAATGCTATGAATAGACATTGCTGGTAGTGCTGGGTTGAAACCCGAGTTGATGTAGGCAATACGCTTTGCAGCGTTGTTCGCTTGTCCTACGACAATACGACCATCGTAAGTTTGGAGGACGAAGATGTAGTCGGGGCGGGAGGTATAGGTTTTATTGGTGGTGGTAGTTTGTTGAGTTGCTTGTGTAGCAGTCAGCATTAGATAAGACCTAATAAGTGGTTGATAAAGTGTGATAATGTTAGGCACTTGGTAAATTGTCTATTCTTTACTTGCATACGCAGCCTAATACTGAAACATAGAAAAGTGTTCAACAATAAAGGTTGAACCTGTTTCAAGGGTTTCAGGCTACTTTGCGTCTGGTTAGTAAAAGACAAACTAGATAGGTTTATCTGTCTTACTAGATAAGCCCTATCAGTATGAAAAGTGTTCAACACTCGGGCTGCGCCCTCGTGGTTGAACCAGTTTCAACCTCCTTTGCGCTTGTAGTTAGTTAGTCAATAACTCGGTCGCTACGCTCCCTCGTATAAACACTAGGTTTGTCTTTCTTTCTACATACGCAAAGTAGATATTCACAAGATGATAAGTATCATCGTTCGCTACGCTCACCTGATGATAGTTTCATCAGTAGAGAGTTAGTCTTGTCGGTAGTTTCCTACCTTTACCCTGTATATGGACTTTTATTTTCCATGTCAGGTTTGTCGGTAGTTTCCTACCATATTCCCTATTATGTCCCAGTTGTAATGCCTTGCGCCGCAAGGGTTTTCAAGGGCGATAACCCAGAAAATAGCAAAAAAGTTGTTTTTTCTCTACCATTTTACTGGGTTTTCGGGGAATATTAGGCGAAGATATAGTTGGAATGGATGATGTCTTCCAAGTCCAAGTCGCCAATAATAGGTGGAGCAGTTAGGGCATCAATAGGTAGTCCATTATTTGAGCGGAAGACATCCCATACATCGTGCCTACAAGCGTCTATGAGCGCCCGTTTGTATCTGTATGCTCCATCGTCCATAAGTTTGCTTGGAGGCATCCCTATGGCGTCGTGGAGCGCCGCAAACGGCGTCTCGCAGTTCCATAACGCACCACATAAAGCAGCAGCATCTGTTGCGTGTGTGATGTTTGCGGTGATAGCGATAGCCATTTTCCGTTTATCTATCTCTGTGGATGTCTCCGTAGTATGTGTATCTCTGTAAATGCCTGAACCATAGTGAATGGTTTTTACCTTCTTACGCTTTGACTTGGGATACTTCAAGGTCATCACAGAACCATTAGAGGTTGTGTAAGTTATTTCCTCTCTACCTGCCTCAACAGCTTCAATAACTCTTGCTTGGAACCAACCCATAACAGAGTTGATGGAACTGACCTTATCAAGTGCGACATCCCATAACTTACAGAGAGTTTCCATCTCTGGGTAGTTTGCGCCTTCCTTGAAGTCTAGTCCTGCTTTCGCAAGTTTTTCTCTGTTGAACTTGTATAGGTTTGAGTGTTGCTCGCGTTGTGGAGAGGCGTAAGAAGCAGGGATGTAGGTGGTCTTCATCATCTTGCGTAGGAGTTTGGACTTCTCCAACCGCTTGATATGGGAAGCACGGAAGACACCACTAGGCATCAACCGCTTTATCTCATACCAAACCTCCATATAAATATCAGCAGGTTCAGGTGTGTCTATTAGGTTTGTCATCCGTGCGCCGTGTGTATTGCGTCTCCAAGCGTTGAAGATAGATGTGCCTGAACAGGAGCAGTCCAAATACACAAACACCTGCGTAAAGGTCTGTGTCTTATCTACGAATACTTTTACATATTCATTAGCAAGCGCAGCCAAGCAGAATGGGTCATCAACACCTAATAGAAACTCATAGGCTTTATTAAAGTCGCCGTTATCAAACAACTTGCCAACATTTATGATGTCTTCGTAGTTGTTATCAAACCACCTTACTCTGTCGTCCCAGCAAACCTTATCCGCACCACCAGCATTAGCAATACCAATCTTCAACCAGAACTTCGTTCTACCATCAATAGGTGTCTTCTCGTGGAAACGGAGTAAGTATCTGCCTGCGTCTGTTCCTTGAAAGTTGATGAATGGAACACGGGAATAAATACGACCACGAAAGTCATAGTCCATCGGGTAGTGGTAGTATTCATCCTCTTTTAGCTTGTCTGCTTTTTCCAATAGCAAACGAGCATACATCCTATCCTTTTGGTTGCGTAAGTTTCTGTCTTTTACTTCTGCGTGTTCTCGGCATTTTTCCTTGAACTGCGGATGGTTTCTTACAGCGTAGTCTTGTTCAACACCTGCTCCCATCCACGCTAAACCCAACTCACTAGCAATAGAAGGCAGTTCAATATTTTGTTCAACCTTGAACTTACCTAATGTCTTGTTGTGTTTGTCTAGTTCTTTGAGAAGGTTGTGGATGAATGGGTTTATCTCAAACTTTACCCGTGCTTGTCGGTTGATAAACTCCAAGTGTTGCCCACTCAACAAGATAGAACCTGTGTGTGGATGGTCTTTATCTTGTAGGGTATTAGCAAACCAACCACCTAACTTATCGTTAGTAATAGGGTTTGGTTCTACAAGCATCGGTAGTAAGTCGTGGCTGAACTGCCTAGCAAAACTTGTAATGCGTTGCCGATGAAACTCACCAGAACTGGTTAGGCGCAGTAGCGACACCTTTCTCGGTTTGCCTTTGACGGACTTGGTTTTCGTATAAACCTCTATCCATTCACCGCAGACATCAAGCACAGCACTTACGACAAGAGCACCAATAACAGAACACTCCCTGTAAGTCCAACACTTGCGGTTCTCCATCAAGTCAGCATCAGCAGCATTTCCGTTTGAGCGGAGATATTCAGCAAAGCTTTTCATAGCTCGCTCCATTCGGTATTCCCACTGCCCAGTTGTTGCTTTGTTCCCACCTTCGGTAGATACTTCTGCCTTCTTATTTGCCTGACGGAACCACGCTGGGAAGGTTTTTTGTATGAACCTCAACGACATCTGGTTATGGATAATGGTGCCGATGCTGTGTTCCAGTTCGTTCAGTCTCTGCTTCTCCATCAGTCGCTTATCACCACCGCTCTTACCTTGTGTGGTTGATGTGTGCTGGTTTGGGTTGAGGACATTATCAAGCACCTTCTGTAAGCCTAGAAATGCTGCTTCCTTCGCATCAAAGAAGTCGGTGGTAGTTCCATCAGGCATAGCCTTCAAGCATCTACACAGGATGTTGGGGACTTCTCTACCTTTGGTTCCTATAACCTGCTTGGTTTTCTGTTCTACCCTTTCAACTATTTCACCTAGTAGGTGCTGCTTGACGAATAAACCAAAGTCATTATTAGATGCGTTGCCTGTCTTCTCATTCCAAAGGGTAGTCTCGTCAAACTTCTTATAACCTGCTGTCTGGCTTTGCTTTTCTCTATTCAGTTGTTGTTCGTATTTGTTAGTCATATTTAGGGAATATGGTTAGGTGTGTTGCCTACCGACTAGCGATAGGCAAGATAGACGCAAGGCATTTGATGCCTAACCATCACGGGTTTGCGCCTGTGTAGTCATTCTTTGGTTCGTGTAAGTTTCGGTTCAGCTTGTAGTAGGAAGTCCCGTAGCACGCCATATGGTTGTGATAAGTCCGTAGAACAAACACCAAGACATATGTCTATGTGTCTATACGATGCTTTGTATTTGCGGTAGATGGCGTGTCTGGTTTTCCAATACAACTCTTCCGGGAAGTAGTCATAAAAGACACCTTGTTGGATGGTATGGAGTTCAGCAATATCTGTTATCCATTCCTTCTTCCGCACATACCAAGTGGGAACCTTATGTGATATGAAGTTTAGTTGGAAGAAGTCAATAGTTTGTAGATGGTGGGTTGGTTTCGACATCGGTATAGAAGTTGGCAATATTAGGTTGTAGGTAACCTTCTAGTTTGTGGGAGTAGTTGCGTCCTACTTCACCAGCGACATACGCAGCGACTAATGGTTTAGCTGCTTTCGCTGCTGTCTCCCAAAGGAATAACGAAAGGTTGTCGTCGGTGTAAAGCCACCTAATGCTGCTCACCAATAGCATCAGTATCTGTCGTAGTTGTGCGTAATACTGGAATGTGTTTTCTGTGATGTTTTCGCTGTTCATTTTCCGTATTAGTATGAATGTTGTAATAGTCTTCGTGGAACCAAGTGCTTCCCACTCGGTGATACTTATTAGTCATCAGCCTAATGGCGTGATGATGTTTGCTTGAATAAGGACTTCCCTAATGAAGGAAGAAACATCTAAACCTTTGCGTTGCGCGTGTAGTTTTAGCTCTGCTTTATCCTTTTCGGTGAGTCGAATGGTTGCTGATGAACGCATATGATGCGCCCGTGTAATAGTTCTAGGCATAATAAATAGTTTTACTGCTGTCGTTGGTAAGAACACCTGGAACAGCGTAGTTTATGTTGAAAGTGGTTTTGATAGTCATAGTCATTCAGTAAGATAATGTTTTCGTTTTTTATAAATAATCAAGCGCAACCACGACGCTGCGCCTGCTTGCATGAAAAGTCATTTCTTGATAAATGAAACTTCCTTTTCGTAGTCTTGGATAGCCTTATCAACATCACAGGTGTTTAGAACAAGTGCTGAAAAGCGTTGAGCCATAGCCACAGGCTCTCCATCAAAGAGTTCAAGCATCAGGTTCATCAGGCGTTCCTGTTTCCCAGCAGAGGTGTTCTTGTATTCGTTGTTAGTCATAGTCATTCAGTAAGTGGATATATCGCAAGGGTTTTCTGCCTGTTGCGTAGGCATAGGTTCCACCGCATCGTCGTTGCTCGTCGTGCGTGCGGTGTGTGTCGTCAGAGTCGGCGACTGCGGAGGCTTCCGCTGTGCGCTCCTCTCGGTAGCGTCCCGCTGGTGTGTTGGTTAGTACGCCTGTGGTTCCAGCGCATCGGGCGCTCGTGGGGAACAGGCTGTAGTGAGTGGTGGTGTCTGGCGGAGGGTGTCTACCCGCAACCTAATTATTAAACCACAAAACATGCCCTACTGTCAATAGAGAGTGGTCACCTTCTCTACTGGCACATGGTATGAACCTTCGGGCATTCGCATCTACGAATGGGGAAGGTGCTTTGTTCCATTTACCCTAGCATTTTTTCTGGTGAGGGCTTGTCCCTCGCCCTCTGGTGATGTGGAGGTAAGATAAGATAAGACAACACAAATGGGTTGTATTCTCATTTGGTTGGTGTGAAAAACTACCCATATTTCTGTGGAATGAATGTGTAAAACTGTGTGGAAATGTCGTAACGAAAATGATAGCAGCTCTGGCTTTCTTCCTCCAACATCCGTCCTGTCCAAACCCGTTGGAATAAATGGCTTTCTTCCTCTAACGGGTGGGATGTCCAAGCCGTCCTATCTTCAACTCCTACGAGGATGACCTACAAGGCGGTTGAAATGTTGCTTATCTCTTCCACTCCCTATCACCTACCTTTCGTCCAATACAGAGCCTTCTGGGCGTGTCTGGTAGCGTGTGGGTGTTATTTGTCCATCCCTTTGTTTATACATTCAATAATAAACTACCAGTTTTAGGTAGGTTTATCAACGACACAAAGAACTCCAACTTGTGATGGCTCTGGGAATAGCCATCCTGTTTGGAACTGGGTTGCGTCTGTTAGGAGAAGGTAGAAACCAAAAGACACAAATAACTACCAACTTGGGACTTATCCTGTCTCTAACTTGTATTTTATCTTGTCTCTAACTGACTTCTAGCTGACTATAACCCGTAAATATCCCAGTCTTTACTTGGTTATTACTGACTTCTTACAGACGCAAAGACGGGTGAAACAGGTTGATGATGGGATGATGATGGATGGTAATGATGAATGTGATGAATATAATAATACAGGTTAGAGTATGTTAGTAGTAGTAGGTGTTGTGGAAAACTAATGGTTATTCTCAATAAGGTTTAGTTCCCATACACCAAAGGATATGAGTGTGAAGTCATCTCCATCCGTAGTTTGTCTGCCTGATGGATGAGGTGTAATGCTTCCTTCCGTGATGGACAGCGTTGCGCTTGTGCTAGTAGTTCTACATAGCTATTCTTGTTTGTTTTCATAATGTTTCCTATATCTAGTGAGTGTAGTTTTATTGGTTTTTAGGTAGGCAGCACATATCTCCCAGCTGACGCCAGCTGAATGTAGTTGTTCTGCCTGTTGTATTTGTTCGTAGGTTAGTTTCATAGGATGTATCCGTCTTTGGTTGAAACCAGCGTTGTGTTTATCATCTCCCCATCTTTCCATTCTTCTATCTTTACTAGTTGGTAATGTCCTCCATAGTCCATCTCGCTATATAATTCTAGGTGTTCTTTGGTGTTGAAGGATATTACATCGTAATTGTCTACATCGTCGTAGCAGTATTCATCGTTGAAGAACCAATAACCAGTAAAGTAATGCGACTTGTTTAGGACGACACCTTCTACCTCTGCCTCCTCATCTTGGTAGTAGAGTTCCCACGCTTCATCTATGGTTCCACCTTCGTCGGTTATTTGGATATATTTTCCATCAGCCTTGAATAGGAAGTAGTCAAAGGTTTGGGTGTTGGAAGTTTCCTTTATTTGTTTGGGATGTGTGTCTGATGAAACCTGTGCCTCCACTTCCGTGCGAGCACGAGCTTGTTTCATTCGTTCTTCTACGGATGTTTGCTGTGTAAGGCGGTTTGTGTAGTTGTTCATCTGCACCACCAGTCAGTAATCCACTCCTCTTTTATTTTATAATACTGTGCTATAAATTGAGTAATGGTGTCCTTAGAGACTGTGCCAATAAACGAAGGCATCATTAAATCAATCTTTAATCCTTCCTCGTCATCCAATAGATCATCGCTATCTACAATTTCTCTTACATTGTCTGCATATTCTTGTTTTATCCCAGCACACCAATAGTGATCCATCTCCCAAGCTTCCTGCCAATCGTCGCTATTAAGAAATGGCAGTGACGCTTCCCATTCCTTCCAAGTAGCAACTATCTGTGCATCTGTTAGCCCTTCGTAGTTGGGTTCAGCCATCACACCATCCAGCGATATACACATCATCCTCTCCTTCCTTCAATAGTGCAACAGGGAAGTCATTCCACCAAGCGACAAACTCTTCGCTGCCTATGTCTCCGTGTGGCGTATTCCAAATGCAATTTCGTCGGTGCTCGCTGCTGCAACCTTCTGGTGAATACCCAATAGCGTGGGTGATATATATCTCTTGTGCATATTTGGCTTGTAACTCTTTTGCGCTAGCTTCATCTTCTTCATCATAGCAGTCTTGTAACGCTTCTTCTAGCCATTTATCATCCATCATCTCGTGGCAAAGATTGTATTTATCTACCATTCTTTGGGAGACATAGATGTGTCCTGAATGGTTCTCGTCATCAAAGTAATAGCCGCTTTCATAGCGTCTCCAGCTTTTTTCGTCGTTCCATTCCAGTTGCTTATCCTTTATGAGGTATGGGTTGTTTTGTTTAGGTTCGTCCTCATCAGGCAGTCCAAGCTTTGCCGCTGCTGCCGCCATTCGTTGTTGTAAGTCGCTCATCATCAAAGCTCCAATAGGTTTAGGACTTCTACCTCTGGTGGTTTCTGTTTCCCATAAGGTATCTGTTGGATTTCAGTTGAACGCTTCAATACATCGTGCTTATCGTAGACACGCTGGATGATATTCACACTATTGCCGCAAAGTCTCGCAACCAAATAAACATCCAGCCCTGCGGTGATACAGGTTTC
>Ga0070754_10003561_pt1 | contig 10960 bp, 10 predicted proteins | sample VirMetDEL_Sep_01_FD_75181 | JGI IMG/M metagenome (GOLD analysis project Ga0070754, IMG submission 75181) | Aqueous microbial communities from the Delaware River and Bay under freshwater to marine salinity gradient to study organic matter... | ecosystem: Environmental > Aquatic > Marine >... | reverse complement strand
TTATTTATTAAATAAAGAAATTAATGTAAATGATAAAAAGGTTGCTGATGCTGATAATAATAAATTAACTAATACATTTAGTTTTAGACCTATTAGCGGATTCCTTGGTGATTCAAAATTAATTAATTTAGATTCTACAACTGGACTTGGAGGACTAAAAATTGAATTCCATTTAAATTCTGCATCTGCTTTTTTTAATTCTACTAATGGTGCAACTTCATATAATAACGCCGAATATTTACTTTCTAAATTAAAATTAACTTGTATGGTTAATGATTTAACAGGAGAAGACCAACAGCAATTAATGAAAGCACCTAATAAAACTATGTCATTTTCTACTATTAAGGGTATTTATACCGCTATTAATTCATCTAATGGTATTCTTAACTTTAAATTAGCCTCTTCAAGAGTTAAAGCAGTATCTTTAATGTTTTTACCTTCTAATATGGAAAATAATAATCAAGTAGATAGCAACGCTATGACTTTACCACTTAATAGTGATGGTTCAGTTGCTGCTATTCGTTCGGTTCAATTTTTACGTAATGGTGTTAAATTCCCTCAAAATTATCAATTTGATACTAATTACAAATCAAATGATAAAGCACAAAAATTAGATTCTCATTTATTAAAATCATCATTTGGAGCATTCGTCCAAAATGGTGAAAGATTACATTTTGAAAGTACCACTTTAACAAATAGAAATTCTACAAGAAATTATACTAAAAATGATTTAATGAGTTGGAGAGATGGAGGAATAGCATATTCTATTGGTGTAAATTACGCACACGTTAAAGGTGGATTTGCTGATTTTTCAGGTAATAATTTATTTGGTTGTCAATTTGATTTAGATTTAACATCTCAACAACAAAATAATGTATATGTATTTATTCATAAAGAAACAACTTTAACATATAACCAAAACGGAGTAAGTATTTTAGATTAATTTATTTTTTTAATTTTTATTTTTTTTATTATATAGTAATATATATATAATAAAAAATGTCAATGATTCCTGATTTAACTAATATCAAACCTTTTATAGGAGATTATACCCAAAGGGTAGATACAGAAATAAATGACGCCGTAGTAAGCAATACAACAGGAGGAAACGCAGGAGGCGGATTCGCACGATTTACATTAACTAACAAAGGGTTTTTAACTAGTTCAAGTTCTATTTTATTAGGTTTAAAAAATAATGATATTGATGGATTTTTAGCACCTCATTTAGGAGTTAATCAATTAATCCATTCAATAGTTCTTAAAATTGGTGCTAAAACCATCTCGGAGATTCGTGAATTTTCATCGCTTCAAGGATATAAGGGGTTATTTACTTCTAATAGTGAAAATTTAGAAAGAAACCAATATATTAATGGTAAAATATATAATTTAGCAGAAGTTGAAGACTATAATAAAGCAGAATTAAATACTAAAAGAGATTCTAAAAATATTATTTTAAATAATGGATTACCAATAACTACAACTGATGCTAATAATTTTCAAGGAATTAGAAAACACGCAAATACTAAAAATGAAACTATTTACGCTTTGAAGTTGTCAGACTGTCTGCCATTTTTTAGTGCTGATAAACACTTTCCAATTTGTTTAATTGACGAACAAATAAATATAGAAATTCATTTTAACCCTTATCCATTAAATGTGTGTCGTGTTTTAAATTCAACTGAGGACAGTGCAGCAACAAAAGTAAGAGCAACTACTGCCTCAGTTATTAATATTGATAAAGTTAAATTACTTGCTGATTATGTTTTTTATGATGATTATTTACAATCTCAATATATTAACGAAAATAAAGGTAAATCTATGCAGTGGAATTATGTTGATATTAGACTTTCTCAACAAATGATTACTGCTGACGCTCAAAATGCTATTACTAAAAATATTAGAAATGTTGGAGGTGCTAATTTAATGGTTAATAAAGTTATTATGGCGTTAGAAAGGGTATATTCTTATACATTAGGAGCAGGAGCAACTGACAGCGATAAAGCAAACTATAATAAATTAAATGGATATGCTCCATATGATACATCAGGGCGTTTATTAAATAAATTTGAAAGTATTAGGACATTATCGCCACATATTAAAGATAGTTATTTTAATTTCCAAGTTAGATATAATGAAAAACCACTTTATCCAATTGATAGAGATAATGATAGTTTATTATTTACTGATATACAAGAAGCAGAAGGACGACCATTTAGAGTATGTAAAGACCACTTTTCAAAACAAAGTGAAGTATCAATAAATAAAAACTGGTGTAATCAAACTCACGATTTTTCAGGTGGAACAGTAGGAAGATTATTCTATAATGTCGCAATGTTAGATGGTAGAAGAATTAATAGTGAGGGTATTGATGTAGAATTTGAGAATACAAGTATTGATAGTAATACTTACGCTGGATTAACTAATGTTGATAGTGTCGCAAAGAATTACATGCAGTACGTATGGGTAGAAACTCAAAAATACGCAGTATTAAATAATGGATTAGTTGATTGTTATTTCAAGTAAATAAAATTTAAATTTAATTATTTTCTATAATATTAATATATATTATAGAATATGAATAAAGAAGAAAGAAAATTGTATAATAAAAAATATTATGAAACAAATAAAAATAAAAAGTGGTATTTAGCACTAAAAAGAAAAACAGCAATAATTAAAATATGGAAAAAGAATAAAGTATATACTGATAATTATGAAAATTTACATTATTTATATATAAATACCCATAAATGCTATTTTTGTGATAAAAATATAGAAGGACATAAAAGATGTTTAGAGCATAACCACCACTCACAAGAGATAAGGGGTATAGTGTGTCATAAATGTAATTCTTTAATGAGAAAAAAAGATAAACAATTTAATTTAGTATTAAATGAATTAAAATCTAATATTAATTTATATGAGTGAAAAAGTTTTATATAAACCATTTCCAAGTAAAGCAAAAAATAAAAAATATTCTGTATATGTTAAAAGTCCATCAGGTAATCCTAAATTAATTCATTTTGGCGATAAAAGATATCAGCACTTTAAAGATAAATTAGGACATTATAGTAATTTAGACCACGGCGACCAACAAAGAAAAAAGAATTATTATTCAAGACACGGAAAAGCAACAAGTAAAGATTCTGCTAAATATTGGAGTCATAAAATATTATGGTAATTTGCGACAATTTATTGAATACTTTATTATTATATTCGTCAAATTGTCGCAATTATTTTTTATTATTTTTTTTATTATTTTTCTTTTTTGGTGTTTTTGTAGTTTTATTATATCCTTCAAATATTTTTTGAGGTGTTATTTTTGGTTTTACTTCTACTGCTTTTAAATTTCCTTCTTTATCTTTTTTAAATTTATACTTTTTATTACTTTCCATTATATATAATAAATATAGATAAAATTATTTTATGATTAATAAATATAAATGGAAGAAGAAAAAAAATTTGAAGATAATAATGAATTAAGAATTCTTAAAGTATCTGATCCGCCTAATTTCAAAATGAAACCATATCCTAAAATTTTACCTAATCCTTATGGTTCTTTATTGGTTTTATACGGCAGTGTAAAGAGCGGTAAATCGACAATTTTGAATAATTTAGCACTTAATCCGTCGTTCTTTAATAAAGATTTAAAAAATCCGCTCTTTGATAGAACATTGGTAATATCAAATACAATATTAAATGATAATACAATGAGATTTATGAGAGATACATTTGAGTATAAAAGTATGTATAATGATGGAGATATTACAACATTATTAGAACAACAAAAAAGTTTTGGAGAAAGAGCAAAAATGCCTTTGGTTTGGTTAATAGCAGATGATATCCTTTCTACTGGATTCAAAAAAAACAACGAATTATCATTTCTCGCCTCTCGTTTCCGTCATTACAACATTTTTTATACCATAACATCGCAAAATATGCGTTCTCTATCGCCAGTGATTAGGAGCAATACCACACACGCCATTATTTGCAAACAGCAAAGTGATAATGAACTAAATAAAATCGTAGAAGAATACGCACCAATGTATAAAGGTGAAAAAAATTTTAGAGCATTGTACCAACAGGCAATAAATTATGAACCTTATAGTTTTTTATATTTAAAATTAGATGAAAACCCAGCAGAAGCATATATTTCATTTTTTAAAAGAATTCATTAAATATTTTATTATATAATATTATATATATAATAAAATAATGGATGATTACGGTATTTCGCAAGCAATAGCAACAGGTAATAATTACATTGATAATTTCAATACAGCAGTAAAACAAGTAAAACAATTAAACGACCAAATAAAAGGACAAGCAAAAAGAGATTTATCAGGTGAAGGAACTACTGAGGGAATAATGGCGACAAAAGATTTAATAACATCAGCATATGGTGGTTATGGTTTTAAATCATCCGCTCAAAATTGGGCGACAAGAGGAAAAGCACTTTCAAGTGAAGCAAACGCAAAATCACTAACTAAACAAATATCAACATCAGTAAAATCACAAGTTAGTAATACTATACCAGTTTCTAATGGCAATGAACCATCTATATCTTTATCAGGTGAAAACGCACAAAAACCAGCAACATTAAACACACAACAAGCACAAGATCAACAACGACCAACCGCACCAAAAGACGATGGAGAAGATGAAATAAGACCAGCAGAACCAGCAAGCGTAGATAAACCACCTGAGGCTCAAACAGGAAAATTAGCAAAAGTAAAATATTACAGATGAAACTGCTGAAAAATTAGGAAAATTTGGAGGAATCGCAGGAGGATTAGCAAACGCAGGAATGGCGATAGCAAGTGATATGCATGGAGGATGGCACAATATGAATGAGAGCGAAAAAATCGGCAACGTATCTAACATAATCGGTGGATCGGCAGAGGCAATAGGTGGAGTACTGGACGCAACTGGAATAGGAGCAACTATTGGAGTTCCTCTTCAAGTTGTTGGAGGATTGGCAAATATCGTAGGGGGTTTATTTAGTACTGGTGGAGATATAGCAGAAGAACAAAAGAAAAAACAAGAGGAACAAAGTGAAATTAATAAACCTGATGTAAAAGCACCTGTTGAAGTAGCAACAGCCCAAGAAGCAGGAGTAGTTCCAACTGTTGTAAGGCAACAAACTGCTTATTAAAATTTATTTTTTAATTTTTATTTTTTTTTATATATTATAGTTATATATATAAATAAAATGTCATATTGGAGTCCTGATAATATACAAAATATAGGCGAACAATTATCCACGATTGTTAGAAGCGATCAAAGTTTAACTTATGGAGAAAATGACGAGATTAGAATTAAAATTCCAGCATCTATTGAATTTATTGATCCAAGAAATACTTTTTTAACTTTGGATTGTTTAATTGATGTAGCAAGCGGAGTAGATGAAAATAAACCACGTATATTTTTAGACCATAAATTAGGTGGTAATGTATTAATTAATAGAATGAGAATAATGGCAAATAATGAGTCCGTCGAAATCGAATCTATTGAAGACTACAATAAATGGTGTTCTATTATTTATGATTACGAAGATAATGACTGTTTAAAACAACAAAGAGGATTATTAGAAGGTGCAGTACCAATTAATAAGGATTTATTAAATAATATAGATACAAGTGGAGAAGTTGAACCTGAAAATAACGACGTAAAAACTAATCCCTATTTTGTTAATGATGCTGGAACTTCTACATATAAAAAGGCTAAATTATGTATTAAATTACAAAGTGGAATGTTTAGACAACAACACATAATTCCTAATGCTTTATTAGGTGGTTTAACTTTAATTATTACAACTGAAAGATTTGATAGAGTTTTCGAACAAGTTGAAACTGCTAATTACAGAGTATCAGGAACTCAATATTTAAGAGGTGTTAAATTTTATGGTAAAGATAATACAGGTGCTACTTGGGCGGTTAATGATAATAATACTGAATTATTTTTTACTTGTCAAAATAGTTGTTATGAGGTTGATGATTTACCTTTTCAAATTGATGACACTATAAAATTAATGAAAGCAGATAAAACAGAAGGAACAGAGGAAATAGTTATAGAAGGTATTGATTTTGTAGATAATAATGCTGGAAATGAAAAACTTATTAAATTAACAGTTAATGCTGTTGATTGTGCTGGTGTAGATAAAGTTCCAGCGGATGGTTGGTATTTAATAAATGAAAGTATAGCAATAAATACCGTTTTTAATCCTTCTTATACTCTTTCTAATGTTGATTTAGTAGTTCAAGAAGTTAAACTAACACAACAAGCAGAAACAGCACTAATGAAATCATTAAGTAATGGAAAAGAGGCAGTATATGATTTTAGATCAATTCAAAACTATAAATATTCAGCACTATTAAATGATATAGCAGTTAATATGAGATTACCAATTGTTAATAAAAAATGTTTCGCAATTTTAACAATGCCAGCAGATGCAAGCAATTACACCGCAAAAAATAAAGTATTAGGAAATGGAACTTACACAATATCAACTGGTAAAAATTCAACTCGTTCAGGTTTAGTTGGATGCTTACAAAAAATTAGAGATTATCAATATTATTATGAAAAATTACAACCAAGCAAACCTGTGAATGTTGAAAAATTCCAAGGCGACGGAATGGATGCTATCCATATGGTTGAATTGTCAAAAGCACTAAGAGCAAGCGATATCCAAGATTTATCTTTTGCTAATGTTAAAAATAATTTTATTATTGGTAGAGCCTTTACAACAGGCGGAAATGGTGTATATGATCCTACATTAAAAGATTTTAATATTATGATTAATAGCACAGAAGCAGGAAGTAAAAATATTCTATTCCATAACTTTGTAGTACATATGAGAAGAATAAAGATAGCAGGTCAGCAAATGGGTGCTTCTGCTGGTAGTGTTTCAGTTGAATATTAAAAAATAGTATATAAAACATATTTAAAAATAAAATCTTCTATATATATATAGAATAATGGAAAATAAAGACATTATAGAAAAATATAATAAACTTGTGGAACAACGAAGAGAAGCAAATAGGCGATATATTAATAAAATGAGTATAACCCCTGAATTCAAAGAAAAACGAAAAATATATTATGAAAATAATAAAGATAAACTGCAAGAACAGAGTAGAAATAATTTTAATAAATACTATGAAAATCCTGAAAATAAAGAAAAGAAAAAAGAATATTATGAAAAAAATAAAGAGATGATAAAAATTAAATCATCATATAAATATTATCTAAAAAATGGTAATATAGAAAAATTTAAGGAAAAATATCCTGAAAGATTTGAGAAATTAAAAGAAATAAATTTTATATAAATAATTTATATAATGAAAACATTTTTAGATATATTTAAATTATATATGAAATATATTGATGAATATGATGATAGTGATTTTGAATATACAGATGAAAGTGATGAAGAATTTATATTGCATGAAGAAGATTTAACAAGTGAAGAAGAAGAATATTAAAATATTAATTAATTATATTAATATTTTTATTTAAAACATTTTGTTCCTGTTCTTTAAATCCCTTTTTAATTTGCGACAATTTGGCGAATATATTAATAAAGTATTCATAAAATTGTCGCAAATAATAAATATTATAGAAATATTATATTATAGAAAATATATTTAAACAAATAATTATTATCTAATGTATAGATATAATAAAAAGATATGCCAATTAAAACAAGCGAACGAACCGCTCCAAATGACACAGACGAAAAATGCGACCATTACTCAAAATTTACAGGTGAAGTTATGAAGAAATGGACGAAAGTTCCATATCAAAAAAAAGGATGTAGCGAACCGAAAGCGTGGAAAACTACAAAACAAAATTATACTAAAAATGGTGTAGGTGTTATTATTGCTGGTAAAGAAAATAATATAACTATGATAGATATTGATGACTATAAAAAAGGTAATAAAAAATTTGATGAATTTAGAAAATTATTTTATGATAATACAAAACACGACATGCATAAAACGTATACAACAATGACACGAACAGGAGGATTCCATTATTATTTTCAATATGACCCTATTTTTATTAATATGGCTGGAACTTCTGCCCCTATTGACATAAGAACAGAAGGCGGTATAATTTATTCTGCTGGTTCTTATTTTAATCATTTGACGCCGTGGAGTAAAAAAACAGAAGACAAAGTAGGAGGATATAAATGTATGAGAGATATACCACCTTTAAAAATGCCTGATGATTTGCGTGAATGGTTAATTAAAAATATGCCTGAACTTACAACTAAAAATAAAAATAAAAATAAAGTATATAAAAATACAACACTAAAAGAATATAATAATACATCATTTTTTAAATATAATATACCTGAGGAAGAACTAATAAAAACATTAGATAAATTAGACCCTCGTTTTTTTACTACTTACGTATCACCAAATAAAAAAGATACAGAAAAAGAAGAAAGCGAACCATCATTTTTAATGTGGGCGTCTGCTATGAAAACATTAAATAGATATGATTTATATGACAAATACAATTTAAAATATCGTAATATTACAGGACAAGATAAATATAATAATAATGGTAATAAATCCGTTTGGAATTCTTGCCAAGTTATTGACGGATGTGTTGACGTTCTTTTTAATAATTCAACTTATGAAGGTTCTAAAAATATTTTAGATTACTATAAATATCAACCAGTAGAATTAAATACAATTAAACCTGATGAAATTATTAATAAAAATAAATTAGGTTTTGATTTTTTTAATAATCAAGATAATTATTTATGTCAAAGCGATACAGGAACAGGAAAAACAACATCATTTATTCATAGAGCATTAAAAAAAAAAGATGATGAAAATATTTTAGTTATTACAAGTAGGAAAACATTAGGGCAGAAAATCTGCGAAGATTTAAGCGAACATTTTGACGATGTAAATTATTATGAAATGTATTACGCCAACAGATACGACCCAAGAGACATGCAGGGGTTTGTAGTTCAAATTGAAAGTATTAAACATTTTGTAGATGTTGAGCCTGAGGCGTTTGAAAATACTATATTATTTTTAGATGAATATAATTCATTAATAGAACATTTACACACAACACCAACAATGAACGAAACGAGGGCTTATGTATTTGACATATTTATTAATATATTAAATAATTGTAAACAAGTAATAGCAACTGACGCAGATATAAACGATACATCTATAAACTTTTTAAAAGAAAATAATATAATTAAAAAATTTAAATATATAAAAAATGAATATCAACACAATAAAAATATTGAAGCAGTAGAAATAAATACTGATGAAAAAATGTTTTCATTAATGAGAAAAACTAAAAAATGGATTTGTCCTTGTGATGGATACGCAAACGCAATAGCAATTAAAAAGATATTCCCTGACGCCGTAATTATTACGAGAGATACATTAGAATTACCTGATTTAGAAAATAATGATAGAATTATTTTTTCACCTAAAATTATTTATGGTATTGATATATCTAAATATATGTATACTGTTTTTTGTTTTTTTCATACTAAATCAGTATCACCTTCTCAAATGGTTCAAATGGTAGCACGAGCAAGAAAAATAAAAAAAATATATTTTTATTTTGAGCGTAAAAAATGTAGTAAAAATCCTATTACAGAAGAACAAATAATATTTGATTTAGAAAAATCACAGAAATACGGAGAACAATATTTTAGACATAATTATTTTAATAAATACAAAAAAGCATATTTAAAAATATTAGCAAAATATAAATATATTAAAAAATGTTTTCAATCAAATACTCGTTTACATTTTATTAATATATTAAAAAAAAGAGGCGTAATTTTTGAAGATGAAATAACCACAAAAACACATATAAAAGAATTAGGCGATTTAAAAAAACAAGCAAAAGCAGAAAAACGTGAAAATTTTGATATTAGAAATTACCCTGAGGAAAATAGAATTCTAAAAGTAAAAGAAACAGATGCGGAAGAATATATTGACTTTTTTTTAAATAAAAAAAGATTAAATCAACATTTTAATATATGTAATTATTTATTACTGAATCAAGCAGATATTAATTTTGAATGTAGCGACTTTTTAAAAGTTAGCGACTTTTTAAATAATAAAATGACAAAGGCAACAACACAAATAAAATTTTTGAATGATTTAAAAATAATGTCAAAAGATTTTAATAAATTTGAAATAAACCCTACAATAGGATTAAAAGAACCTGAAAAATACAAAGAATTATATAAAATAATATTTTCTAAAAAATCATGCAACGCAGATTTTAGCAACCCTTACCATTTACGTCTTATATTTGCTTCTATGTATAAATCATTATTTGGCGATGTTTTAATATCAAAAAAATTGACAACAGGAAAAGATAGAGATAAACGAGAGTATACATTTAATCACGAATATATTGAAAAAGATATAAATTTATTAAAATTAAGGAATGTAAAATATAAAAAAGATAAAATTAATTATTGTGGTGATATGACTAACGAACAAAAAGAAAAATTAAAAGAAAAAAAATATAATAAATATTTAAAATATGATTTTGACAATATTATTAAAGTATTACCACAAAATAAAAAAATAGATGTATTAAATAATATTCTTGATATTGCCCCTCCTGATGATCTTGATATGCCTGAAAAACCAGTAGAACCAGTATACATACCCAAAGGTTTTGAATGGCGACAAAATGAAAAAGGAGTATTTGGATATTTTCCAAAAAAAAATAAATAATTTGCGACAATTTGCTAAATATAATAATAAAGTATTCAAATAATTGTCGCACATAACCACAATATAAATATATTAAATATTTTTAAAAAAGGACTTTAAAAATATTTATTTTTTAAAAAAAAACAGACAAAAAATATATCTAAACTACATATAGGGGGCAAAAAAAACATAAAAATTTTATGAGGTGAAACCTCTAAAACAAAAGTTAAAATATATAT
>Ga0070754_10003557_pt1 | contig 10968 bp, 15 predicted proteins | sample VirMetDEL_Sep_01_FD_75181 | JGI IMG/M metagenome (GOLD analysis project Ga0070754, IMG submission 75181) | Aqueous microbial communities from the Delaware River and Bay under freshwater to marine salinity gradient to study organic matter... | ecosystem: Environmental > Aquatic > Marine >... | reverse complement strand
TGTCTATATAAATGATTATACCTTTCTCTACCAAGTCATCCCAATCTACACCATCTTCCTCAGAACCAACTAACTTATTACCATCGACTGTAAACACTGGACGTAATACTCTTCCCTCGTCAGAACAAATGTGAATTTCTTCGTCAACATCATCGTATGATATCGATACGTCCCACGGTAACATTTTCACTCTTCTAAGATCTCGTAGTTCATCAACAAGTTCATCCGGATCTTCACTAATACCAACGAAAATACCATTTAAAAATACTTTAGTTTTGTTATTCTCTCCCTCAAAATCTTCAATCAAAGTAATACTTTCACAATTATCAATAACTTCTTTAACCAAAACTGTAGGAGTTCGTTCTGAAATCTTCGTCAAAAGAGATAAATTCAAAACGATACCAACTGGTTGTCCTTCTGGTGTCTCTACAGGACATATAAACATAATCTGCGAAGGATTTATTTGTCTTATAGCCGAATTTTTAGATTCTTTGGCTTTAGGAATTGCTACACGACGAATGTTAGATAATGTTGCGCCGTAAGATAACCTAGAAAGGATTTGTGCTACACCAGGTTTTACATAACTAGCTTTTGGAACTCCCCAGTTACCTGTTCCAAAACAATGTAAGAATCCTTTAGTTATTTCCGTTAAACGTGGAATAATAGACATTACATCAGGGAGTTGTTTCTTCTTTTCTATTTGTGAAACAATCGCATTAATGTATTTTTTGTATAGTTGACGAAATAATTCATAACACAACATTCCAGGTGAATCAACACGCTTAAACATATAATTATCTCTGTCATCTGGTTGACGCAATCCTAAATAAGTAGCTAGTAATTTATGTACCATATGTCCAAGTAAATATGCTTTCTCTCGTATAGTTGAAGTAACTCCCATGTGTGGAAAAATCTCATTATCAACCACTTGCTCCGCATAAGCACGCTTTTCATTATCCTTTTGAGGATTCTTTGCCAAACATCCAAGATACTTCAAAGCGTTGTTCTGTGTAGATTTATGCTTCCATTCATCACGTTCATCATCATCCATATCATCCCAAACATTTCTTAAATCATCAAGTGCCATATTATCTCTATTCGTCTCCATAAAATAATTATACCCGTCTTCCATTTCCTCTACGACAAAAGAATCATTTAAAATAATCCTAATATATTTCTCAACCATCTCACCATCTAATCCAATTAAACCAGTAATATCAGATGATTTATAACCCATAGCCTTAAATACAATTCCAATTGGAACAGGGTCCTTAATGTAAGGAAGCTCAAATTGAAGAGTACGATCATCTTCACCAATCTGTGCCCTTACCACAACAGAATGACCTGTTTCATTCGACATACTACGCATTTCCGATATGTATTTGTACTTTTGCCCCTGCTTTTGCTCTAAAACCATAGGAACATTGTAAACACCACGTAATTGCGCAACCAACACACGCTCCTTACCTTTTACAATAAAATAACCTCCCTCATCAAACTCACATTCACCAGCTTTTATACGCTCTTCTTTGTTCATACTGCTAAGATAACACCTAGTGCTTCTCAACATAATAGGAATACGACCCAATACCACTCGAAGATACTTATTTACCTCAGGTTCACCTTCCTCAAGCTCTGTTGTTTCAGTAACAGTAACATATATTGGAGAATCATATGTTAAATCCCTTTGACGAGCTTCAGAAGGATAAGGACCGCGTAGTTCACGATTTTCCTCAATAACAGTAGGTTGTGGAATATGAATATCACTAAAATTCACACGATAACTTTTAAAACGAGAATCTTTACTTTCAGGAAAAATAACGATATCTGGCTCTTCCGTTATAATATTAGGAATACCTGTCTCTATAAAGTAGTCAAATGACTCAGTTTGATGACTAACAAAGCCATGCTCTTTGAAATGATTACCTAAAATATCCCATGTGTGTTTTTCTGACATCATCTTTGTTATTTTAACATCGATTTATTATTAAATTTCAAATTGTAATTTGTTACCAAATTTTATCTCTATTTAAAAATGCCCAACGGTAACCAAGATTTATACCAAATATATACAGATGGTTCTTGTTTAAAAAACCCAAATGGTCCAGGAGGCTGGGCATTTGCTTTAATTAAAAATGACGAAATTATACTAGGGTCTGGTAACAACCCTAGCACAACAAATAATAGAATGGAGTTACAGGCTGTTATAGAAGCATTGCTTTTCTTAGAACAAGGTAATTACCCAGTATATACTGACAGTAAATGGGTAATAAATTGTGCCACAGGAAAATGGAAACGTAAAGCTAATCTTGACTTGTGGACACAATATGATAAAATTATACAAAAATTTAATATTCAGTATAACTGGGTTCGAGGTCATAACGGAAATAAATATAATGAAGTGGTTGACAATCTTGCCCGAGAAGAAGCGAAAAGTATAAAAGTATAAAAATTTAAAAATCTTGATAACAAATAAATGTCTGCACCTCAATATGTTGATCATAGAGGTCCTACCGTTGGAGGACCTTCTTGCTCTTATGCGACTTTATCTAATTACAATAATGGAAGTCAAGGAATGAACCCCCCTCTAAGAAAAGGTGATGTATCGGGATCTTACATTGTGCCAAGTTACGGAGCACCTGGATACGGAACTCTAATGCATGGGGCTGCTCCTAGCTGTTCAGGATATTTTGACATCAATGATGCCTACAAGAATAAAGGAGGAAGCTGTAACACACAGTTCGTTAGAAAACTATGCCAGTAAATAGTTTCAAAAATTTATTACTAAAGATTAGTAATAAATTAAGATCGGTAATATGTTCGTGTATGTGGATTTGAACGTATGTGGTGACGGTCATAACGATGACCACGATACTTTAAACTATTTGGTAATACTTTTGTGGACACTCTTACTGTATCAGGTTCTTCATTAATATTTTGTAAAATAATGAATTTTTCTGATATTTTAATTGTAAGAAAAATACCACTGATAGCTAAAAAGACAAATATAATTATATAACACCAAAATCTTGTCTCCATTTATATAAAGTCTATCTATTAAAAAAATAAAACAATGTTTATATAAAAATGAGTAATTTTAATATATTTGACACCCGCGGTTCAGCTTCTAGTGTAAGCTAAAGTATATTAGAATTTTTATAGCCGTTTATGGCTATAAAATAGTTATTAAATATATTCGCATATATTAGCGTATTTTACAATTCCTGAGGAATCTCTGAAAAGTTTAAATGGTTTACAACACCCATTTACTAAATTATTTTCTACAAGGCGGTCACATTCCTCCTTTGAAGCATGAGGATTCACTTGTTCTCCGGTAGATTTTAATACGCCATGTCGAAAAATTTGACAATTGATTTGGGTTTCAGAAACCTGTATATATAATTCACAATGAGGACAATGAAATATATAAGATTTATCTTGTTCGTTATAGAAAACATCTTTTTGAGTACTGCTACTCATACTTTTTTGATTAATTTATGAATCTTTTAAGTGTGAAAACCTAATTGATTTAATCTATTTTGGATTTGATTAATTCGTGCTTTGTGTTGGTTATATTCAACTAGTAATTTATCAATCTCTTGCTTTCTTTCTTCCTCAGGTGTTAAGAGTGGACAAAAATCAATTTCACTGTTTTGTTCCGCTTGAGGTGGATTGTTGCCTGGTATAGGTGGAATACTTTGGGATGTATGTAACATACTTCTATTAGGTAATTTACGCATCATATTTTTGCTTTATTTTATTTTATTGTTTAAGTTAATCTATGGCAACGCGAGCAAAATGGTAGCTAAAACAGCAAAAAACAAACCAATATATTGAATTTTAGTTAGTTTTTCCTTAAAAATAATTATACCAACAATGGAAACTAAAATAATGTTTAATACCTGCCACATAGCATTGACGATAGTCATATCGGCGTGTACATATAAGATATAAGCAAATATTAATCCAACTAGAAGGTATCCACAAAGTCCTAAGTATAAAAATAACGGTTTATTTCTATGGTCTGCCCAATATTTAATTGAGGACACAGAGAGTAATTCGACGATGACCAATATGATAAGGTAAAAAATTGATGATATTTTCATTTATTATATATAATAAAATGAAAAATGAAGACATTGATCATGACTACTGGCGGAAAAAAATGACTGGTAGCTTCAAAAGCCCATGTGAACAATGTGGTCTACAAGTTCCCATACATCAGAGGTTGCTGGTAAGCGGAGCGGGGTTCAGTCCTAAGAGATTACAGTACATGAAAGATTTGTGTATCGATTGTGCGTATGACACTTGCACCAGCTGGAAAGCTGGTGTTGCACCCAAAGAGGTGTGCGATTCAGCAGTCAGGCGCGCTACCGAAGTTAAAAAATATACTAGGTAGGTTACTTATTTGGTTCAGTTTCTTCTCCTGGAGCACTTTCGCTGTCATTTACTCCAAAAGTAGAATCTACAGTCTCTTTTATAAGACCATTAAGGATCAACGGCGGTACCTCAGGTGGCGTGACACGGATCGAATGTTGATTTGGTTCTCCCTGAAACGCAATTTCCCAATTACGTTCTAGCTCTTCTTCTAATTCTTTTTCGGTTTGTACCTTGCTTTCTTCTACTTCTTTGACAGCTGTCGATTTTGCAGAATCGACTTTGCTACGGACCGAGTCTATCGTGTCATAATTATCTGGAATCATATTAACTTGGTCTAGTGCTACATCTGTATACTTGAGTTGTGGTGATTCACGTGGTGTGGGTCTTGGAGTTTCTTTTGGTATGTTATCTATATTAGTGTTAGTATTAGCACCACTCATTCCTGCGCTTTGATCTTCACCTCCGTATATGGAGCCTACAGTTAAACTTTTTACTTTTTCTAAGTCATTCCAAAATACAGCCCAATTGTCACAGTAATCGGCAGGAGACCCATCCTCGTTCATTGAGTATTTTCCACTTCTTTCTAACCACTGCCATCCTATAGCTTTCATTTTTTCAACCGCTAGATGGTAAATTGTATATTTTTTGTCAAAACCAAACATTTGGATCATCCCATTTGCTACCATTACAGTTAAAGAAGTCCCGATAGCAGCCCAAAAAACTGAATCTTCAATACTATCAACCTTAGGATCTGATTGAATGGTTTGTAATGTTGGTAATATCATAGATCCAACCGTAACAATAAATCTCAGAGTATTATATCTTCTCCCTACTCTTGTTGCTTTATACTCGTAGAGTAATACTTGAGATACAAAACGTTTATTTAGGATTCGTTTCATACGATCGCTTTTTTCTGAGTCATCAGATAATACAAGAGGCTCGATCACACTTTTTATTTTTCTATCAAAAGGAGGTTCGATATCTTGACATATAGAAAATAAACTACCCATTTTTATTTTACCCAATATTTTAAAAAGAGATATAGTATAAGAAAGCATGAATGTCAATCAATTAATTATAGAATTTTTACGTGATAATAAGATGTATTTAGTTGGGTATATAATATTTATGTTAGCATATCCAATTACATCTGTATTACTACCGAAATACTATGGTCAGATAGTAGATGAGCTTAAAAATGACAAACCACTTAGTTTTAAAATAGTAGTATTTCTTTTAATTGGTGTAAACATAATGTATCTAGTATTAGATCGTCTAGATAACGTTTTTATACCAAAACTTCAATCATATGTAAAAACTAATATAGTACAGGTTATACTACAAAATTATAAAGATAAGTTTGAAGAACAAGAACTAGGTAAATTAATCAGTAAAATAGTTAAATTACCTATAATAATACGAGATTTAGTACGACAAATACGCAATTATATCGTACCAATGTCTCTTATTCTATTATTTATACCCATAAGGTATTTCATGATAGACCGTAGTTTGGGAATAATGGTATTAACATCGATGATTGTATCTTTTATAGTACTTATACCTATTACTAAAGACTGTCTTGAATTATCATCCACTATGGAAAAAGATAACGAAAATTCTAATGAACATATTTCTGAATTATTTGATAATCTTCTTGATATTTACTCAATGGATACATATGATGAAGAGATAAAAAATCTGGAAAAACAACAACAAGAAAGTATTTCTGTATACAAAAAGACTTTTAATTGTACCAATAAATTACGAGGAATTATGAACGCTTTTGCTTTAGCAACCTTTTTAGGCTCTTTTGTTTACGCATATCAACTCTATCGACAAAATAAAATAAACCTAGGTAATATGATTAGTACAGCTGTAACTTCAATGTATATTATTGGAAAAATAGGTAGCTTATCAGGCGAGGCACCCGATCTTATATTCAATATTGGTGCTTATCATCGTATATCAAAATATTTATACAGTATGGATAATCTAACACCTGTAAAGAAAGAAAAATATCAAGTAAAACATGGAGAAATTACTTTTAAAGATGTAGGGATTAAATATGGTAACAAAAAAGTAATAAATAATTTTAATCTAAATATTAAACCCAAAGATTCTGTTGTTATTATTGGTAAAATAGGAAGCGGTAAAAGCTCGTTAATCAAAGCATTGCTGAAATTAACACCTTATACAGGAAATATATACTTAGACGGACAAGACATCTCTGAGTTGGATCCCTCAGCGGTAAGATCACAAATTCTTTTTGTACGTCAAAATCCTATACCATTTAATAGAACTTTGTATGAAAACATTGTTTACGGAAATAAACATGTTACTAAGAACCATGTTATCAATCTTTTTGACAAATACAATCTTACTTCTTTCTTTAATCATAATTTAGATGATAAAGTGGGTCGAAAAGGTGACAAGCTTTCCGGAGGTCAAAGACAAATGATATTCCTTTTACGTATATTGTTGTCTAAAAAACCTATCATTATCTTAGATGAACCAACATCAAGCCTAGATAGTGAAAGTGCTAATTATGTGTTAAAAATATTGAAAGATATACTCAATACACGTACTGTAATTTTAATTACACACGATGATAAAATTGGTCAAACAATGAATAACAAAATAACCATAACCTAATCTTCTTGATATTATCTAAAAGAAAAATCTATATGAAGATTGATACAGAACTGTATATTATTTATATTTTTAATTATTGAATGGAAAATAGATTAAATCATCTAAAGTACTAATTTAAATAAATAAATGACAATTGTATACCCACACCGTGTAACTTTTTTAGAACGAGGTAACTGTGATGTGTGTGGTAATCCAGGACAAGAACTCGTTCATGCTAATACAGATAACTATTTTGGTTGGGAAACCTGTAATGACGAAGAATGTAATAATACTATTCAAAGCTGGTATAATAATACTAGTAAATCTATCAAAGATTTAAAATCCCAATTTGGAGAATGGATTTATGTCAAAAGAACATCGGGAAAATTAGAATCAGGTTGGGAAATTTTAAGTGATGCGTATCAAGAAAAGGAGGAAGGACCTTATTGGGTAAAGGTGTGTCATGTACGTCGCCATCTCACTAAGTTTGTTCAACTTACGGATATAGAAAAATGGAATAAGATATAAAAACTTAAATTTGATTTTTTAACATAATTAAACTATGTTAAAAAAAAATGTCTCAAATATTAAACCTTTCAGATTACAGCAACAAATCTATTGTTGTACGTGGAAAAGACGCAAATGCTACACGTACACGAAAAGAAGAATTAAAAAAACTAGGTGGCATTTATAATCCAAGATTACGCACGAAAAATAAAAATATTTCACCAGGTTGGATCTTTCCAACCAAAGATAGAATTAAACTTCAAAATTATATAGATAGTGTTAATGATTCATCAGTGAAAAAAATGAAGGAAGCTGTACTAACTAATGATAGTAAAAAAATGAAGCATAAATCCCGTTTTATTGACACAACAGATCCCCATCAGGCTAAAAAACGTCGTATTTGTAAAGACAACGCAAATATCTATTCATATCTATTTTGGTTTCTTGTTGTGTACTCAATTTTTATTACAACAATTCTTCCATTTCTTACCGCTTCCGCAAGTACAAGGATCATTTCTACCGATTTTCTTCACGGTTCTTACATTTGGACTTTCTTTAGCTCTTATATTAATACCGAGTATGTCCAAAACTTGTCGGGACAATTCAGGAGTTATTTGACTTGGGTCAGTAATAGTTCCAGCAATGTTTTGTAATCTCTCTAGTTTATCTGGTCCCAATTTTTCAGGATTAACACCAAAGGATTTTAAAATAGGTAAAACTTTATTCATATCAAAATCTGATGGAATATTCATTTTATATAGAATTAGTTACACCCTTAAGTAACTAATCTTGTTTTTTACATATTAAAAATAATAATATTACTACCAGTACAATCATGGCAATTAAAACAAATAACACATATCTATTTGAACCAGATTTTGGAAGCTTAAAATACATGTCCTCAGCAGATATTGACACGTCACGTGTTGGTAATTTATACCATTGTTGAGTATTTGTATTATTATCTAACACTAACACGTACTCAAAGTAATCAAAACCATTTTTCTGCGCCATTATCTCTCTGTAAATTTTTATAAGACCATTAACATCTTTATTATGAAGAGACGATAAAATACCAACGTAATGTTGTATCTCCTGTGTATACTTAACTAAACCAGGATCTTTCATATCATTTATTGGTATTGGATCCTGTGGTGTAGTTAAAGCTAAACGTGTAATTGCAAAAGGTTTGATTTCTATATCATATTCTTGGTGCAACCATTCATAACATCTCATTGGAAGTTTATCACATGTATTGTCACTAGCAAAAATTGTACTTATTATTTTATCCTGATTATCTTCAATAGTGTAGTAAGGTTTAGCTGTGATACCAAACAAAAGATATTTATTATATTTTGGCCCTATATTGTTTAGAATAGCGTCGATTAATTTTTCGTACTGAGAAGGAGAAATTGTACACACCGGATTCCCTATATCATTCCAATAAGTTCCCCATTTTTGTTTAGTCTCAGGACTATAATATTCTAAAATGATAAGATTATCAGTTTTTACTGAGTCTTGGTTATCGAGATATGGAAGAAGATTGGCAAAATTACCTTCAATGGCCAAATCTATTACCCACGTAGCATCAGAGGTTTTAAATAACAGCCCTGAATGGTATAAACCGTAGTCACCTAATGATTTTACGCCAAATAAATTAGTACGAGAAGTATAAAGAGTTACTGGGGTTGTAGGTTTGTGTATACTGAAAGATGATTTAACTAAATTAGGAGGAAAAATAATTTGTTCACCTAAGCTCATTTATATTATGATAATAAAAGTATTATTTACAATTATAACACGAAGAACTCCATTCCAAAGGACATGTAACATTCTTTTCCCTAAAAACCATCCATAATGGTTTACTTGGTATAGCTACCTTATTACACTTAGAGCAAGGAATATATTCTATCTTCCTTCTCACAGAAAAACCAGCGCGTGTAAAACATTCTGCGAAAGCATTCAAAACCGTGTGAGATTCATCCTTAGATTCATATAATTCTTCTACAATCATAACTGCTGTCGGTTTAACTGGGATCATTTGACATATTTTACTCCAATTTTCTTGTAAATGAGGGTAATTAGAACAATATGAATCCATTACTGTCACAAACCACTCCGGGAAAACTTCATCCACTAAGTTCTTAATATCTCCTAATGTAGGTAAATCATACATCTTGGAAATTATTTCCGAAGCATTTGGGGGGTCAACGTATTTATCAACTAGAATACTCATTTTAAAACAATCCATTTTATCCTTTTAGGTCTAAAACTCTCTGAAAATAAACAACCTAAAAGTATTAGTTTCAGATCACTATTAAAATTTTTCGGAATATTCATGGTTTTATTTATACATTGATAAATAAAACAATAAAAAACAAGTCATAAACCTATCTAAAACACAAGACCCTTCCTTTCCTTAAACTTATCATTTATCATCTTAATTACTTCTTCAGTATCTCTAAACTCATTCCAATTCAAACGCAATACAGGAATCCTAGGTTCAACATCTACCAACCACTCTTCATATCCTTTTTTCAGAGATTCCAGATATTCAAGGCTCATACCACTCTCACAATCTCTTCCACGACTATTAATACGCTCCAATGCAATTTCGGGATTCGTATCCAAATATACGACTAGATCTGGACGGTGTAGAAAATTTGTCATGTTCAAATACAATGAACGATATGTTTCAAAATCCAATTCAGACATATCACCAGATTCCATCAACATCTTGGCAAATATAACATCCTCGTAAATCGATCTGTCTTGTACAACATTGTCAGTTCTCCATACCATTTGTTGATGCTGTCTAAACCTATGGTTAAGGAGGTAAACTTGCATTGGAAAACAGTACTTGGTCTTATCCTTGTAGAATAATTCCAAATACTCGTTACTTTCCACAGGTTCATAGTATGGAGTAGCGTTCATTTTATCAGACAAATCTTTTGTCAAAGTAGATTTTCCTACTCCAATAATACCTGAAACTACAATCAGCTTATTATTAGGAGCATAGGTCTCAGTGTAGGTTTTTTGACTCATTTTTGTTTGTTATAAACAAAAATATCATTAAATATCAATTTTAAAAATGAATGATTTCTTCACACCTCGTCTAACCAAACTTTTCTCGTCATAATTCATTTTACAAAAGACACTTTTTATACAGAGATTTATCAATATTAACCAAGCACACTCAAAATGATCAGATCTCGAAAGTTTGATTACACGCGTAATTGTCAAAATGAACTTCTAATGGCTGTATATCAGAATTTAAGGTTCATTAAAATCTTTTATCATACAAACAAAGAAAGTTCGCACTAATTATAAACTTCAAAATATTATAAACAACGATATCAGAAAAAACTACATTGTGTTCTGATTTAACAAGTTGGTACCATAAATCTTCATTTTCTACAAACATCATCGCGTCAAACTTTTCTAGAG
>Ga0070754_10003552_pt1 | contig 10976 bp, 12 predicted proteins | sample VirMetDEL_Sep_01_FD_75181 | JGI IMG/M metagenome (GOLD analysis project Ga0070754, IMG submission 75181) | Aqueous microbial communities from the Delaware River and Bay under freshwater to marine salinity gradient to study organic matter... | ecosystem: Environmental > Aquatic > Marine >... | reverse complement strand
TACCCTAACGACCAACAACCTATGGTGTGTGCCACGAACAAAATGGTTAAACTTTAAGTCGCAAGTGAGTGCACGAGCCAACGGATGCACAAAGCCTCTGGTTTCAAACAGCACCTTAAGCACCAGCTCCGCAGCAAACCTCTTGCCGATTGTACGCTGACACGCAATGTTCAAAATAACATCCAACCATAGATGCGGGTTCGCGTCGAACAATCGGGATAGCAAGAGGGTAGTGTGGGTTGGTTGGCGCGATTTTAGACGCTTAGGTCTTGACGCCTGTAGTAAACTCGCTGTCAGCTTTTGTACACCCGGGATCATTCTGCGCCGCTGTGGTCTGCATATATAGCCTAAAGACGATATAACTCAATTTACATGTATGTTGAGACATGCAAAGTCTCTCCATGCTTCATTTCCGTTTGCCTTGGTGAGTTAGTGCGAGCATTCGAGATCGCCACGCCGAGTGCGCCTGCATTTGCTCCTCTTGCTCCCTTTGCAGCGCAAACATTCGCGCGTCGGTGCTTACTCGCTGCTCTTGTGCCCGGCGCTCCGCCTCACCCTGCTTGTCGTAATCGCGCCAGAACGCCATCGTCTGTCCATCCACCTCCCCTCTTGCTGCCTCTAGTTCATTCAAGTTTGAGTACTCAGGGCGGTGATTTTCATCCACAGGAACCAGACTCTCTTCATAGCCGTGCCGAACATCGGAGTAAGTGACATCGCCTACACTGCCACCGCTCGCCTCAATAGTAGTCTGCTCATCCTGTATCAGAAGTGTACCGCTGCCCACCTCCGCGGCAATCGGTCCATCAGCAAGCATTAGGGCCCGAGATCGCTCCCGCGCAACCGCCTCTTTCCGTGTCGCCGCCATCTCCCCAGCCATTTGTTGTAAATTACTTATTCTTGGAGTAGAACCAACTTCATTTTCAGATACTAACCACTCCCCATGCCCGGCGCTCTTTTGGTATTCGGTTTTATGAAACTCTTCAAAGCTTTCATTAAACCAATTTCTAAAGTCATCTCGCTTGGTCATTTCCTCAGCTATTTGTCTTTCATTCTCCGCAGTGTAATCGTCGCGTATAAGCGCACGACGATTCCCTTGCTCCCGCGCCGCTAATAGTTGCCGGCACTGAAGGTGCGCTTGGTAGAATAACTGGTATACTCCAGGCGGCGCACCGGATTTATCGGGATGCAGAGAGCCTACCACCTTCATTGACTCCTTTAGATCTTGCTTTGTAAAGCCGACAGGTAGTCCTAGTAGTTGGAGCATATCCTGGAGCGTGTAGTGGGTTATATCTAAATCCAAGTTCTCAAAACTCATGGATATAAGTCTGCTTATCAACGCTATTACTCGCAAGTAATATTTACGCATTCCTATCTATCGTTCTTTTACGCAAGCAATTCTGCTTCCCACCCGTGTCGGCAGTACTGCCAGTGCAACTCAACACTGGGTAAAATCCAGTTTCCATCAACATCACATGGGGGTAGCACCCGCGCCAACTGCTCTGCATTTGTCATTGGCTCGCTTGTCTCTCTCCACTTGCACAGCTTGTCATCGCCATCATCAAACCTCCCCAAGCGAGCCAACTCTTGCAAGAGGGGTGGCGGGTGAGAGCCCGCGTACACCCAGTGCCAGTTAGCGTCATTGCTGGTGTAGTACTCCCAGACCCACTGTAAACCCTGAAGCCATCGTTCGGTGTTGACCTCTAGCCAAGGCGATGTGATGTGCTCAGAGCCATCGTCCACTGGGGTAACATTAACCATATCCCCGAGCATATGCTGATAGTAGCGCTCGCGCCACCCTGTTGTTCCAGCGGCAATAAAGTTCTCCAACCCAATTTGCAATTGGGGTAGCTGATTCCAAATCGCCTCAAGATCGTCGGGCTTAGCCCCACTAGGTTGCGTAGGGGGGAAAGAGGCTTGATGGGCAAACCCAGCCCGACGTTTGGCGAATTTTGACATCACCTGATCCTCTTGCTCGCCTAAGTACTTAAGCAATGTGCCAACGTTGCGCCAGTGTGGCACAAGTGGCTCTCCTGCTAACAGAGTGAAGTGGGAGTCGGCACCGCGACAAGCCTTGTACGCCCTGCATACTCTCTCAATCCCATTGTCTCGAATAGATATGGCTGGCTGGTGCGGCATGAAATCGTTACCCAACATCGACATCATGAATACGTAATCGGTGCTTGCAAGGTTTTCAGTTGCAGCGCCACCCATAGCCCGGTTGATCACCTTGGCAAAGCGCGGAATATCCAGTATGTACGTGGCGTGCGGATCCATTGTTTTGTCCAGATGCTTAATAAATGAGGGTGCTTCACGGGCTAACCGCAGTGAGCCACATTGATGCTGATTAGCTAACGCCAACAGAATTAAATCCGCATCTAATCCGTGGACAACCACATCCTTCTCTTGCCAAATCCCCTGACGACAGAGCTTCATTATTTTGTGCTCGCCTTCGCCTGGTTCATCTGAGCCGCTGAATCTGAATTTTAGTCGGATTGCGTGTGTCAATTGCTCTTTTAACAAAGGCATTAGAGCAGTCATAAATGGCGTTGCCGGGGTGATTTGCGTCGTATCAAAAGGTGGAACGTGAATAGCAAGAGGGGTTGAATGGGGTTGTGCGGAGGACAACGAAATAACCGAACCACCGCGAACCTCGCGCATAGCTTTGTTTTGAATGAGCCGCCCGTAGCGGCGTTGGCGTTGCTGCGCTATCTTGGCGTTGGGTGCGATGCCATCAAAAGCCACAAAGTACTCGTCGGTAACTGACATAAGCTCCGGCAACCGAGCTAACTCGTTGGTAACTAGTGGCGCAATACGCAGAGCAGCTGCCTCTGGAGAAAGAGCTCCAAGTCTATCCCGATTTTGTATTTGATTATTTTCAGCAGATTTGTGCTCTTTTTGCTCCAAGTGACGAACCACCTCGTATATGATGCCATTGGCGTCCACGCACAACACGTCCACTTTCTTTGCCTCTTGCAAAAGTTGAAGCACCTTGCGGTTACGTTTGAGTAGGTCAACAAAATATCCGGGGATTCCCATAATCCTCATATGAAAGGCATGGGTCGCTCTAGCCCAATTATAGTCCTTACCCTTACCAGCTATGCCTTCCAAATCCGCGTCTGGACCGGTTCAAACGCGATGCCGTCAAAAGGCAAACTATTACTTACAGCTAATAGCGTCAACGGGTGCTTACTATGCGCAGCGAGCATCCTTGAACACTATTACACACGCCGACGCAAGCGTAGCGATTAATAATCTAGGCACCGCGCGCACCTCTATTGATTCAATAACATCTGAAATGTTAAAAGACATTGAAGTGACAGCTGCCGCCTTACAAGCGGCAAACGATAATCTGGGTGCAGCATTCCGCACTGCCGGCACAAAATCCATAGTAGACCTCCTTAATATTTGTGAAGGACCGGGACTTGCGGAGAGCTTAGATTTGGAAGGCAGCGAGGTGTGGGCACTCTTGAAGCTGGTGTTTTCACCTACCAATTACAGGTACTTACCATGGAAGAAAGACAATTACTTCCACGAGCCTGGAAAGAGGTTAGCAAAGGATAGAATTGTTGATGACTTTATGATTGTAGAGTCAGCTGAAACGCTCTAGTGTTTCGATTTAGCACGGACAGCGCGGTCTTTTAACTCGCGAGTACACGGGATTAGAATCGTCTTTCAATTGAAAGAAAATAAACGGACGTTAGTTGTTTCTGGGGTTTGCACATTTCCCGCCTGGGAAACCATAGACTCGCCGCTATTAAAGCGAATCCGCAATGAGATATTGAGCAAAGACACAAGTGGATATGCGCCTGATTTTTGTCAATTACTTAATGTAAAGGATTTCCTTGTTTACAACTCCACCGAGCTCCTTCAGCAACTAAAGACTGCTATCACTCACAGTGAACATGTGCGAAAGCAACAGATCGGAGTAATTGGGAATGATTTTATGAGTGCTGATTTGTTTTCAAAACGACGACAGTTAATGTCTCTCCTTGCGGTTAGTTCCAAACCCGAAATGCTTTGTTTAGCCCAATTGCTGTTTGATCTTTTATCCGCTGACTCGCCAACGTCTGGATCGGGAACTATTAACGAACAATCAATTATTCATGGTTCATTACCCTGGAGTGCACGCAGAATGGTGAGAAAGGTCTTGTCACTTCAGTCTGGCGATTCTGATTATCAAGGCGAGTCCAAGATACCACTTGAGCAGCGAATAACACTAATGAAAGTGCCAAAGTGGGTCAAGGACAAGGCACAAAGCAAGCTCCGTGAAGTGCGGGCAAAGTCAGACGATACTGGTGCGAAGGCACGACAGTTCTTGGAAGGATTGGTCAAAATCCCTTTCGGTGAAATTCGGGAGGAACCCTGCCTGCGGCTTCTCGCCGATGCTAATGAAAAAATGCAAGAGGTAGCGCGTATCTTGCATGTTGAAAACAATGCCCGCACAATATCGTCTTCTCTTTCCCAGCTTGAAGAACAAGAATCAAAATCACTATTGTCTAAACTCAAGAAGAACAACAAGGAAGCTTTATACAGATATAGTGAACTATTGGAACTTAAAGGAATAAATAAATCAACTAGCAAAAATCAATTGCTAAGTCTGATTCATCAAGAAATATTGAAAAGGAATAAGGAACTTCGCCCGAATCCGATACCCGACGCTATTCCAAATGTGTCGGCTGATTTTTCAGTCGCCACCCAACATTTGACGTGTGCTGAGCACTTTAAGAAAAAAGCTGCGGGCGCGACTGAGGACATTATTGCACAGTTGGATACAGCTACACATGGGCATCGGGAAGCAAAACGGGCATTGGCAAGAGTGATGGGACAGTGGATGGCTGGCAGACAGAATGGGTACTGCTTTGGATTTGAGGGTCCCCCCGGTGTTGGAAAAACTAGTCTTGCTAAGCGTGGACTAGCTAAATGTCTCGCAGATATGGACGGCACCCCGCGACCCTTTTGCTTCATCGCTCTCGGGGGCGCTAGTAATGGCAGCTACTTAGACGGACACAGCTACACCTACGTCGGCAGCACATGGGGAAGAATTGTCGACTGTCTCATGAAATCACAATGTATGAATCCCATCATTTACATTGATGAGCTGGATAAGGTCAGTCGCACAGAACACGGTAAAGAGATCATCGGAATCCTTACCCACATCACCGACGCAACACAAAACGATAATTTCAACGACAAGTATTTCACGGGTATTCCTATAGACCTCTCGCAGGTGCTTTTTGTCTTCTCCTACAACGACCCAAGTGCCATCGACCGGATCTTACTTGATCGTATCCATAGGATCAAATTTAAACCACTTTCATTATCCGATAAAGTTGCTATCACTGACAAGTTTGTGATGCCAGACTTACGTAAGGAGCACGAGCTTGGCTTTGTTCCAAACGTTCCTGCTCACACAATTCGCCACCTTGCCTCTTGCTATTCCTTTGAAGCTGGCATGCGGCGCATGTCTGAGTACTTGCGAACTTGTATCGGTGAGCTAAACCTTCGGTCCCTACAAGGTCAAACCACACCCGAGAGTCTAGAGCCCAGTGACGTTGATGAGCTACTTGTTGACGCTTCGCGCATGCTTCACCCTGCTCTTGCAAAACCACACTCTGTTGGTATAGTCGCTGGATTGTGGGCTAACAGCATTGGTCGAGGAGGAATGCTACCAATCGAAGCCACTTGGTCTTTTGGGTCTAATTTTTTAGAGCCCAAGGTAACAGGCTTACCAGGAGATACAATGCGGGAAAGTGTTTCCGTTGCGATAAATCTAGCCTGGTCGGAATTGGATGAGCAAGAGAGAAAGAAGATTGAGGCGGCGCAGGAAAGTAGTGGCCAAAAACATATTCACGTTCACTTTCCTGATGGAGCTACACCGAAGGACGGACCTTCGGCTGGTGTGGCGACCTTTTTGGCTATTACCAGCTTAATGAAGCAGGCTCCAGTCAAACACGATTGGGCTGTAACGGGCGAAGTGTCCCTTCAGGGACGGTCTATGGAGATTGGTGGAGTGGATTTGAAAATTACTGGCGGATACGAATCCGGTTGCCGTAATTTTATTGTCCCAAAGCGCAACGCTCGTGAAGTTGAACGTTTTTATCGCTATAACACATCGTGGCACGGCATCAATGAAATTACTATTCACCAAGTAGAAACTGTGCAGGAGGCGGCGGAGCTTATATTTGAATAAGGAGGAGCGGGAAAATTCTAATGCTTATAGTAGCCACATAATGTCCGTCGCTGAGTTTATGGATTTTTCCTACACTTACCTTCCTTTCATAATTACTATCTCTGCGATCGCAGTCTCTGTTGTTCAGCGCGACTTGCGAGCGGCAATTATGCTTGCTGGTATTATAATTTCGGGGTTTTTGTACACCGAAACTATACTTCGCTTTATTGTTAAAATTCTGGAAGAAGGCGGTGACTTTGAAGAATTTAAGCTTGTTAATAAGGTATGCGAAATAAATAATCCAGTATTACCATCGCTCACGCAAGGAATAATGCCAAAGGCAAATATCTTTTACTTGGCATGGGTCACAGCTTATCTTGCTTGGTCAAATTCGCAGTGGTCCGCACCACAAAATAAAAACATCTATGTTTGGTTTGGAATCGCACTTGCTTGGCTTATAGTTTTAACCAATCTATACAAACAGTCTGGTGCTGTTGCAGAGTTAGCTGATAAAGCCGTTCAGTGTCCAAAATTGTATCCATACGGCATAATGTCACTAGTTGCTGGTATTATATGTGGACTTAGCTATGGTGCGATAATCGGCGCAGTGTCACCAACATCTCTCTACTTTGCTCCTCTTTCCTCAAATAACATTACTTGCGCTGAACCTCGTAGTAAGACATATCGCTGCACTATCGGCAATAACAATCTTTCATGAGCATTGAATCGGGATAAATCAAAGACCTAACTGTTTTAATTGATTATTCATAGTATCAATAGCAAGCGTAGGTGGGTTGGGTTCCCGCTTTACAGCCGCCGAGTACTCGTGAAACGCAATACGAAGGTTAACTGGCTTGTACTCCTCTAGGACATTTAGTGGCGCAATGGGCTTACCCGTACGCGCATTGACATCATTATGTAATTCGTGGAGCAAAAATACAAGTGCTTGTCCAGTTTGTACACGACCGAGGCGTGGTGCGGGTCCTCCAGCTAAATACTTGGCTGCATGTTCGCCGCAGTCCTTACACGGGAGCGTTTCAATAAACAACTGCACAATACGACGCGTATGATTAAGTTTGGCTGGTTCTAAATTGCCTGGTGGCAGAGCCATGCTAAGTCTGTGAATAAACTTCCAACCCCAATTATGCCAGGCTGTCTCAAGTTCGAGCGCTCTTTTGGCTGCTGCTCGCTCCTTTTCTACTGTGGCTTTGGCTGCTGCGTCTCTAGCTGCTTGCTCCCGTGCTCGTCGTTGCGCACATTTTCGGCAACCCATTATTGGCTATTACTTAGCAAGTAAAAATTAATCATATATAGAGCGAAAGTTTTTAAGAGAATAATGAATTCAACACAACCTACCAATTGTATTGAACAATTAGAATTTAAGAATTTGCTTGTCAATGCTATATTGTCAAACAAACAACCGACTAATGATTGCTGCTTAATTTCGCTCGAGCCCTTACGGAAAGAATGCATTAGGTTATCGTGTGGTCACGCATTTAATTATTCACATTTATATGAAGAAATAAAGCGGCAAAAATATAACAAATTTGCATATGAAACGCCTAGACTTGGCGACAATCAAATTAAATGTCCCTACTGTCAAACGGTGCATGATTATCTATTGCCGCCTTGCCGTAACTATGCCGCCCAGAATAAAATTAATTCACCAATTAAATGGTCGCTTGATACAAACAAGTGTAATCATTTATTCGTAAGAGGTAAAAATCAGGGACGAATATGTGGGGTTGTCGCTTTGTGTGGTGAAAATCGTTGTCTACGCCACGCAGCTAAGACTGTGCAGGAATAGATCTTGAATGTCCTGAACACTTTACCTCAGATATATTTGGTCTGAAACAAGCACCCGCCTTATCCTGGTAAACCATTGTTGTTGCGTTTGCAGGAGTAGGGTAAAGGACAATATTTTTGTATGCGAGAGGTAAGGTGAGAGCAGCAATTAAGCCCACTATAAAGCCTAAAAACAGCACAAGCGCAGATTTCGTAACGCTGGTAATCCCATCTAAATTAAGTATTTTAATCGCCATTTGCGTAGCTATTTATACACCTTATTGTTTCGTGTGCTAGCTATCTATTCATTACATCGCAAATTTTCTGTCAATCGTGACACTCGCAGCGGAAACGCCCATATTTCGCGGTCCTAGACTTACTATACGAGCCTTACCCGAACAGAGAACCGGATCGCCTTGTTTCAGCGCATCCATTTTACCGACGCTAGCTGAGTACCAAGCCGTCGCAGCTGGGCTAAGTTCCTCAGCATTAACCCTAGCTATTTCTCTTGTTATTATACGATTATACGGTTCATCTTTCTGATCAGCAGAAAGCTCCTTGAGCTCCGTCTGTGCCAAACTCATTTGCTCAGACGGTTGTAAAAGTCTAGGAGGACTCATTTCAAGAATATGTTCTGTGGCGAGTGTTGCTGTATTTTGTAAACTTTCAGTATCTCTTAAAATCTGTTCGTAAGTGTTCAGGGCTTGGTCTTCGGTAATAAGATTCATTGATAGCAACAATTTGATTTTTAAAATTTGGCTTTCGTTTTGCTTTGCTCGGTTGACCGACGCAATAAGAGCTTCTCGCGGAACGTCCTGCATCTACCATGTTGGCATATTGTTTTGAATAGCAATACGACTTCCGCTTCTGTTTAGTAGAGCCATCAAGTTACGCTCTGCTTCAATACCCTTTTTCTTAGTTTCTTGCTCATTAACTTTTTTTGTGTCTTTATATTTGTAAATAATCCACAATACAGATAGCAAGAGGAATAATAATAGTGTGTTCATAATTATGCTAATATAGTTATGTCGTCTAATTCTACACTCAGCAAGTGTTGTTTTAAGATGATCGGTGGTGCCGCGCTCGAGCAACGTTGGGGCAGCGTTCATTCTTTATTTTTGAATGAGTCAAAAATAAATCACTATATAGCGTAGCAAATGGATGCGCAAAAGCCAGCGGCTACATTGGCGGAGGTTGAACAACCCAAGCCTCCTCTTTCAACCGACGCCTTGATGCCCTCGATTGTCCTTGGGCTTATAAGTGCTGTGTCAATCTTTGGAACGTATAGTGTTTCCTTTTTTGGAGCTGCCATTGTTGGCGCCGCACTTTTTGCGTCTATCGTTCAATACTTTATGAATACTAAAATTTACAATAAAATTATTGATAATCAAGTTTTGGGGCGTAATGTGCTTGTTGGTGTGCTAGCGGCGGTTTTACTGTATCCTATACAATTCCTATCAAGCTTTACAACAGCCAAATTTCTATGTGCTGACTCTTATATGACTTCTAAATCACTCAGTCGACTCGCACTCTACGCACTAATTCCTTTCGCAACTTATGTTATTCTTATTGTTTCGCAAATTGTCTCCGTTGGAGTGGCACCTAGCAACTTGCTTCTTATTCAAAATCTTACTGATATTTACTTTGTGTTTTCAGTTATAGTGTTGGCTTCAGCATTCGCTATGTGGGCTTATTTCGATCATCGTCCTTGTCACGTCGAATCAGTGAGCCAGCCTGACTTAGTTAAATATTACTTCACTGAAAGATTTGGCGATAAAGAAGCTGATATCACGATTTATGAAAAGAGCATTTAATTACGCTATTACGCTTTGTTTCAATATATTAAGTATTTAACGGGTTTAGGAAAGAGGATAAATGGGTTAGGCTAGCCGTTTTGCCCAGGCGTAACTTAGCACCGCCAGCATCATTACACACATCCAAAGAGGCACAATCGTTGTATTCGGTCGTCCAATGCCAAACGACCGCATATTTCCTTGCGCATCAAATACCGCCGATGGACGCCAGTACACAAGTAATCCATACAAAATCAAGAAGATTGAACTTGCTGTAATCATCATCGTATCTTTGCGATTTGAAAAGTTTAGAAGGGTTGCCATAAGCTATGTTCTACTTAGAAATCTTCATCGCCGTCTCTATCGCCAAAGTCATCGTCTTCGGGCAGACCCGACATATTTAGCGCTTCACGCACATCGGGGTCGGCGTAGAACTCGGCGATCTCCGCACCAACACGCACCCGCCCAAGTGCATCCTGCAACTGCACATCATCACTCTCTTGTTGTTCCAGGGCTGCCATCTCGCTGTCGTAAGCATCCTTGGTATACGAGTAAATTTCTTTACTTTGCCCCTTTGCCCACTTGCCTAGCTTGTTGTTTTTCATAAGGTTCTCAATCTCACGCTGCTCGTCGCTCATTTCCTTCAAAAAATCAGTAATCTGGTTCTTTTCCTTCTCTTTCGCAACCAAAAGCCTGCGTCGCAAATTTTCCATCGCCACCTGTGTTCCAGTGATGTGCGAGAGAGATTGGTCAACCAGCATTACGATTAGGGCACCTAGTTGCTTCGGAATGGCTGCTCCTGGTGCCGCGAACCGCATAAAATCTAACGATAGAACCGCTCCTACTCGGGCGATAATTAACAAAAGTTCTTTGATCTGCCCTTCATACCGCTTAGACAAGCTAACCATTTCTTTGGTCATATCTGTGAGAACCACCAATGAAGGACTGGTATATGCTGCTTTAAGCAATGGGATCAGCGTATGCGCGTCATAAAATGGAACAAATGCCTCAATCTGCTTTACACTGAGTTGCTGAATGTCTTTCTTATGTCGTTGCGAAACACCTAAATGTGCGCCTATCTTTGGCGCCTTGGGTGACAGGTTATTGGCTATCATTGATGGCCAAATTCGTCCACACCACGCCATAACGTCTACCAAGTCATCAAACGAGCTTGTATTGAGTAACTTGTCTAAATTGTCATATAACTTCGCCTTCATATCTCGCCCGAT
>Ga0070754_10003550_pt1 | contig 10980 bp, 16 predicted proteins | sample VirMetDEL_Sep_01_FD_75181 | JGI IMG/M metagenome (GOLD analysis project Ga0070754, IMG submission 75181) | Aqueous microbial communities from the Delaware River and Bay under freshwater to marine salinity gradient to study organic matter... | ecosystem: Environmental > Aquatic > Marine >... | reverse complement strand
TGGGTTGCACTTAGCTTTGCTACTGCGGAACGCTCTCCAGATGAACTACAATCTATTGTGGCCTCTGATAAGATTCTATTCTTGATAGGAACCAAGACAGCAGAGATGTGGTACAACGCTGGCATTAGCGGTGGCGTACCGTTCAAGCCGATGCAATCAGGCTTTATGCAGTGGGGTACTATAGCTAAGCACTCGCCAGAAGAGATCTCAGGCGTAGTGTTTTGGTTGACGCAGAACGATGAAGGTTCTGGCATGATAGTCAAGTCTTCTGGTGCTGCTCCAGAGATTGTCAGTACTCCGGCAGTAGCTAGCCAACTACAAAAGATCGATAAGGAATTTTTAGAGGAGGCTATTAGCTGGTCTTATCAGCATAATCAGCATACGTACTACGTACTGACTATACCTCGTGGTGACTTAACACTAGTCTATGACCTGTCAACTAAGAAGTGGCATACATGGAGAACTGAAAGTACTGGTTGCCACAGAGCTACCTGCCACAGCTATGTGTACGGTAAGCACCTGGTAGGCGATAGCCAATCCAGCACCATAATGGAACTTGACTGGGATTATTACTTTGACATGGATGAGACTATTGTTAGGCTCAGACGTACTGGTCCTATATCAGACGAGGGTGCTGTTCTTATACATAACGGTATCGAACTATCTGCTAAGACAGATGTAGGTAACGACGATGTAACAGAGCCTAAGATACACCTGCGTTGGTATGATAACAAAGGCTGGTCTAACTGGCACACTAGGAGTATGGGCGTTAACTACAGCGGAAGGAAGAAACTAGCCTGGCGTGGACTGGGCAAGTCTACTGAGCGCGTATACGAATTTAAGATTACAGATCCTGTTGATACTGTCTTGATAGACAGCTACGCATTATTGAAAAAAGGACGGGTTTTCGGTGGTTGATAAAATACATTCGCTTGTAGATCTCGAGGACGAGAACACTCAGCGTATCTGGCTAGAAGAATTAAAGGATGCTGTCAATGGTGTCATAGATACTATTGAGGGTAAGGAAGGCACGAAGTTCAACCTAGTAGATAATGCTGACTTCGTATATAACCAAGAGGGATTCACATCTAAAACTATTGTTAGCGGCTCGTCTGCATGGGCTGCTGATAGGCACTGGTGTTATCTTTTTAGTAGTGCTGGAGTCACCTGTGCCAGAGACACTACAGACTTCCCTAGTGTTGCTGAGTGCGGTGCTCGTATCTATGCATCAATAAGCGCTACTATTACTAGTGCAGATACAGCGTTAGCCGCAGACGAAGAGCTAGTACTCGTACACAGGGTAGAAGGATATGACTGGAACAGGCACATCAGGGATAGGGAGTGTACGTATTCTTTTTGGGTTAAGTCTAATACTCCAGGTAGCTATTATATTACTATACAGGACTATACTCCTACTGTTTCTTATGTACACGAAATTATTGTAGCAGGAGAGGAAGAGTGGGAACAGCATTCAGTTACATTCACCTCTGATGATACAATAGGAACATGGGATACTACAAATGGAATAGGGATGTCTTTTATACTGTCACTCGGTAACGGATCTACTTGGAACAACTCAGTATTAGACTCTTGGATAGCTGGCAATAAGCGAGGTCCATCAGACACACAAGAAAACCTCATGGCTACTAATGGGAACTACTTTAAGTTCGCTGCACCTCAGCTAGAGCCTGGTCCTAATGTAACTGATTTTATGCAGATACCATACCAAATCACAAGTAGGAAGTGCAAGAGATACTACCAGAAGAATAACAGACTTTATGGCCATGCGTTAGACACGACACAGCAATGGTTCAATTGGCCGTTTGAAGTAGAGATGAGGGGAACTCCCGTAATAAGGTTACTTACTACAACACCATATACAGAACATCCTCCATTCCAAGCACCAAAAAGTGGAACGGCATCTACGTTAGTTAATAGCCATAGAACTGTTAAAAGTTGTGATGGCTATATAAACGGATTCACTGGACTTACAACAAAGGATCCGTCCATGATAACAGAAAACCAACTAGAAGCAGACGCAAGAATTTAATACAGGATAAGCCTGAACGATAACACGAAACAAAGGCAATGAAATGCTAACTTTACAGAAATTCACAGAATTTTTACTTCCTAAGATCCACCACTTCATAGACCCAGTTTCTGGTGCACTAGCCCTCGGGGGTATTAGTGCCGTAGGTAGTTGGCTTGGCGGTAAGGAAGCAGGAGATGCTGCCGCACAGTCGTCTGCTGATAACATAGCTTTTCAGAAGTGGCTATGGGGAGAGCAGCAGGAACAGATGCAACCGTTCATACAGGGCGGTGCAGCAGGTATGGATGCTTACATGCAGGCTCTTGGGTTTACCAAAAGACAAACTTCAACTGGAGAACAAGCAGGAGATAGAGCCAGAGCAGCATCGGGTTATGGCCAGACGAGAGATCCGCTAACTCTTACCGGTAATGGCCGTAGGACTACAATTAGACCAAGTACATTACCTCCAAGAGAAACAGGTATTGGTAGTGTGCCGCCAACTAGCCAAGCACCTATGCGAAGAAGTAAACTAGGCTTTGGTGGTATAAGTGTCCCAAGGAGTGCTTTTGTACCAGCGCCTGAACCTGCGAGATTATCAGGAGCTCCCATTAAGAACAGATTAACCTCCAGTGAAGAGGAAGCATGGCTCAGTCCTATTGGCATGGGTGGTCGACAAGGTTCACTAGATGCCTACAGAACACGTACCATGCGAGAGTCAGGAATTCCACCTGGCGCAGTTAATCAAATAATGAATACTGGTGGCATAGGTAACTATAGACAGCCAGAACAGATCGATGCCGGTCCAGGCTATGAATGGGTTGGGCCGGAGGATCCGCTTGCCGATGAAGGTTTTAATTTCAGGGAATTCAGTTTTGGAGAAGAAGATTTGTATCAAGATCCTAGCTACAAGTTCAGGTTCAAGCAGGGACAGGAAGCACTACAGTCTTCTGCTTTAGCAGATGCTGGGCTACTCCGTGGAAGTACTGCTAAGGCATTATCTACTTATGGCCAAGAGGCAGCCTCACAGGAATATGGCAAGGCTTATGGCAGAGCTTATGAAAAATACACTGGAGACCGTGCTCACGGCTTTGATGTGTACAGAGAGAAGTTCGACCGTAGACAGACAATGCTTAACAACTTGTGGCAGTTAGCCCAGGGTGGAATGAATGCCGCGGTAGGTGCAGGCTCATCGAGTAGCGTACTAGGACAGCAGGTAGGCCAGAGCTATAGTGATCTCGGTAATATAGGTGCAGCTAGTGCAGCAGGGAAGTACGGATCAATAGGACAAGGCATAGGTCTAGGATTACAAGCATATGACGTATTCAGCTAGGAGTTAAAATGCCAATATCACAATACGCACTACAAGCAATAGCTAATCCTATGTCTCAGGGCATAGGGTCGATCAGTACTGCCTTATCACAAATCAAACAGAGTAAGCACGAGGAAGCCCTTAACGCTATCAGGACTCAAGAGCTTGACATGAAGGTCGAGTCCCATAAGCAATCCACTGAGCTTAATAAACTTAAGATGCAGGAGCAGCTTGGTAAGACAGCACTGATGTCTGCTCAGTATCAGGATGCATATGCCAACGCATATGTCAAGGCTATCCGTAAGGATCCTACTATCATGCAGGATCCACTCCGTAGGTTACAGTTACAGCGGCAGCTTGCCGAGGGTAAGCCTGTGCCTGCTTATCTGTCAGAAGATCTACTGGACCCTCAGCATATCATGCAGATGCAGGAAGGAGCTAGGCAGACAATACAGCAGTTCGCCTCTGATGAGAAGCGTGAGATGTGGCAGGAGCGTGACAGGCTAGCTAGATCGATCCAGGCAGGTACTGCAAGTGAAGCCGACAAGGCAGCATTTGAAGCTATGCGACCTGCACCACTGGTTGCTGTTAATCAGCCGGGGCCTGGTGGCCAGGGTTGGTCTGCATCATATGATATCTTCCAGAGCCTGACTGATCCAGAGGGCGATGACCTTAAGGGCAATGTGGAAGGTGAGGATGCATTCATTACTACTCTCGATAGCAGAGCTAAGCTAATCTCTGAACAATCAGAAGCAATGGCTAAGCAGGCTAAGGATCCATCTTTAGCTATCTCTTATGATGCTGCAGTAATGAAAGCTAAGGAAGATCTTATGGCAGAGGGCAAGTTAAAGAAAAATGAAAGTTGGATACCTGACTGGAAGCGAATGCCTGATATTGTAAGGGAGGGATTAGAGTTTGTAGAAGATTGGGCCAGACACAAATGGGAATTTGATCCCGAGGGTAAGCCAGAGGCAGCGGAACCTGAACCGCAAGCAGAGACCCAAACTGGGGCCGATGATACCCAAACTGGGGCCGGAGCTACCATTACTGAAGAATACATAACGCAGGTACTTAAGCACAATAATGTGGAAAACACAGAAGCTAACCGCAGGGCAGTAATCGAGCAATGGCTACAGAAACAGAAATAAAGTTTGAATTTCCGGAGCCTGAGTCCGGATTAGCTACCGAAGCTACGACTCAGCTGGAATACCCTATGCCTGAAAAGGCTAAGTACGACAAGGAAGTACTCGACTCTATGCCGGATAACATCAAGGCCGTTGCTACAGACTGGTACGTTAACAGTGCCATGGGCGAGTTAGCAGGTAAGATGGAAGAGGCTGGTATCTACAGTCGTGAACCATCTGATATAGCCCCAGGAGCTGCAGCATTTGCCGCAGGCATGAGTCATATGATGACTGATATAGCTCGTGGCATTAAGCAGATGATTGGCATGGACGAGGAAAAGCTAAAGGCTGACCAGGCCATTATGAATAATCTGTACGAGGACGAGGATCTTGGTGCGTATGCTTTCGCAGGCGCTATCACTGGTGCCCTGGCTGAGCCAGTAGGCTTCCTGATCCCAGGCGGCAAGGCTAAAACTTTAGCCGGGGCAGCAGCGAAAGGAGCAGCTGTAGGTGGAGGCTTCGGCTTCTTTGGATACGTGGACGAGGAGAAGGACCAGAGTAGGATAGGTAACGCAGCCATAGGCGCGACAGCGGGGGGCATCCTAAATACTGGAATCCAGGGATGGAAGGTCCGCAGGACTCGTAAGGCTACTAAATTTCTGCAGGATGTTGAACATAAATGGGACCAAGGAATGGCAGCAGGCAGGGCGCCAGAGGAGCTGACGAAGCAACTCCAGGAAGAGATACCCAAGCTCTCGGCTAAGCTAAAAGACGCAGCAGCGGCCACTGAGGGGCGTACACTGCGCCTTTCTGCTACTAAGGATGAGGCTATTGCAGGTCTCCAGGGCCAAGAATTGTACAAACCTAATGACTTGGCTGCCTTCGGTGATACCGTTGGAGGCATTGTCAGTACAAGGGTTGGGAATCATTCTCAAGCAGTCAAGGGTAGGCTCCGTGAATACGACCATGGCGTAATGCAGCGTACACATGACAGCCTTAAGGAGGCAGATGGATTCCTGCAAAGCATCTCAAAGATTAAAGGGGAGACCAAAGGCCAGCTAGACAGAGCATTAGATAACGGAGACTTCGATATAGTTGAAAGCCTGCTAACAAAGCAAGGCGGCGACGCACTTAATGAGTGGCAAAAGGTACGTAATATGCTGGATGAGTTCGGTGATGAACTCGTTGATGCAGACAGGATCAAGGAAAAGCTAACTAATTACTTCCCGCGGTACGTTAAGGATGTGGATGGACTGGTCGATAGACTTGGCCATAAGCACGGCTCTCTGATTGAGAAGGCCCTGGCTAAGGCGGCTACGAAAAAGGGTGATGACCTTACTCCTTTTGAGCAGGCCGAGGTGATCGACAAGGTAATGCGTGGCTGGAAACCAGAGGCGTACAAGCCAGGTCTGGCAAAAGCCAGGACAATACACCGTGTTGATGAGCATCTACAGGAATTTTATGCTCCTCCAGAAGAGGCCCTGCATACCTACATTCGTAATGCAGTGACTGATCTCGAGAAGCTTAAATTCTTTGGCAAGTCCAAGGTATATAAAGAGGTTAACGGTCAGAAGTTCGTCGATATAGAAGGCTCTGTTGGTGGAGTACTCCAGAAGGAAATGGATAAGGGACTGCTAGATGCTAATCAGCAGAAGGAACTGCAGGAATTACTTAGCCTACGCTTTGGCATAGGCGAGAAGTCGCCCAGAGCTGTCGTGGCTGGCACTAAGAACATTATGTACATGGGGCTACTAGCTAACCCAGTCTCTGCCGCTACGCAGTTAGGCGACCTTGGTGTAGCTATGTACATTAATGGATTCCGGAATACATCCAAAGCATTAGTCCAGAAGCTGACAGGCAGGCTCGAGATAGGGGCTGAAGACATGGGCCTGATGGACAACATGGCCGAGGAGTTCGCTACTACAGGAATGACAGCTAAGTGGCTCCGTAATGCATTCAAGTACAGTGGATTCAAGACAATTGATAAGCTGGGTAAGGACACTATCATCCAAGGATCACTTAATAAATTCCGCAGGCTTTCTAATACCCAGCAGGGCCGCGGCCAGATCTCCAAGAAGTACAGAGACGTATTCGGAGATCAGTACGGCCAGCTAGTAGACGACCTACAGAACAAAAGGATGACAGATAATGTCAAGCTCTTGCTGTTCAATGAGATAGCTGATGTACAACCCGTATCTCTATCAGAGGTACCAGAGGCTTATCTTCGTGCACCTAATGGACGCATCGCCTACATGCTTAAGACCTTTATGCTTAAGCAGATGGACGTACTAAGAAGGGAATCTTATAATGAAATAAAGAAGGGTAATGTAGCTAAGGGCCTAGCTAACCTGATGAGATACGGGATCATAATAGGTAGTACTAATGCCGGATCCCAGTACGTTAAAGACTGGATGCTAGGCAGAGATGTAGAACCAGAAGCTACTGACATAGGAACTAACTTCTTCAAGACGTTCGGCTGGTCAGAGTACACTGCTAACAAAGCTCTAGGAAAAGATGGCAGAGATCCCGAGCCTTTCAAGGCTGTGGGTAATGTATTAATGCCTCCATTTTTAATGTTCGATACTATATTCTCAGAAGATAAAGACTGGGTGAAGCATGTACCAATTGCAGGGAGGATGATCCACAATTGGCTCCTCGGAGGGCTAGAGGAATATGAGCAAAAAGAACGACAGAAAGAACTTAAAGAACGGGCTGATAGAAGGCCAGATCGCCCCAAGAGGCCAAATAATATTAGGTAAATGTAGAGGTTGTACAATGTTGGAAACAGTAGGGATGTATTGGGAGTATGCTATACTCCTGCCATTGGGTTACATTGTGAAAATGGTTATTACTAACAATAAATCCATACAAGATTTAAAGCAGGAACTTGCAAGAGATTTCGTCACAGAGACAGAACTTGAAAAACACGAACAAAGGATGAAGGAATACATCCATGACTTCAAGCGAGACGTAATAAGGATAGAAGAGAAACTTGACCATTTAATATTACACGTACAAAAATGAGAACTGTAGACACAATTATAGTACACTGTTCAGCAACTCCGCCTGATATGGATATCGGTGTAAGGGATATACGTAAGTGGCACATCGAAGGCAACGGATGGTCCGACATAGGATACCATTACGTTATAAGGAGAGACGGTAGGATAGGTGATGGTCGTCCAGTAGGTAAGGTAGGCGCTCATGCCAAGGGGCATAACAAGACATCTATCGGGATCTGCTTGGTAGGTGGGATAAACGATGCTGGATTAGCTGATGCTAATTTCACAATCGAGCAGTATAATAGCCTGCGGACTCTGATTAACTACTTAACCAGAGAGTTCGACATAGGGAAGGTGATTGGTCATAGAGATGTAAGTGAAAAAGAATGCCCCTGCTTTAGTGTACAGGGGCTAATGAGGATAAACGAATGAACTTATTTGGATTCATAGGCAGCGTATTCAAGCCTGCTGCTGACCTGATCGATAACCTCCATACTTCTGAGAAGGAGAAACTGGACGCTCGTAACGAGCTGTTCAAGCTCCAGGCTGAGCTATTCTCTAAGGCTGAAGAGTACGAGACAGAACTACTTAAGGCTAAGTCTACAATCATTACAGCAGAGGCCCAATCCCAGTCCTGGATCGCCAGGAACTGGAGGCCGATCACCATGCTTACATTTTTAGGCTTAGTAGTAGGAGACTCATTCGGACTGCTGGTAACACCGCTAGCTCCTGAAGCATGGACCCTCCTACAAATAGGTCTTGGCGGTTACGTAGTTGGCAGGTCAGCCGAGAAAGTATACAAAGACTTCAAATCAAAATAGTGTACCGTACATTATTGTAGTCGTGGTACCTACCCTTCGGGTGCCACCCCCCGTACCACTCAGATACGAACAGTACATTGTCTCTCCTTACCGCAGTGTAAGGAACAGACAGTACTGGTAAGTTAATATCGAAGCCAGACAAGATAGCCGTGGCGCATACGTGTAGGTCATCCCACAGGAAGTGTGAACTGCTCATCTTAGCCTCCATGGGCTTTTCCTGCGTACCTTGTTATCAAGGTTAACTATACGGTACTTCCTTTCTAGGTACGGAGAGTTCGTAGTAAGTGCCCTAATAAACCCATCAATACGCCGCACTCTCCCTGGTGTGTTACTCATCACAAATACCTTGCTCGTGGTATACTGGTTCAGGCTCTACTGGCCTACCTGGATTCCAGGCAGCCAGAGCCAGAACACATAGCCATAGCACTACACCTATAACTACTCTATTCATCTGCCTCCTCCATCTGCCCCTCTAGCATCTTAACGTAAGCCCTGGCTTTGTCACCTGCTTCGCTAGTCTTATCGATATCCCTACTCACTTTGTTGTAAGTAGCCTCAGCAGCCTTGTTCCAGTTGCCGTAGTGCTCGTGCTTAATTATCTTACGTAGTCTCTTTGCTCGTTTCTCATTCATAGTTCGTCCAACTTATTAGGATAAGCATAATGGATACAGTACTGGCAGGCATCTTGTATACTAACGCTATCACTGTACTCAAAAGGACAATAATAGCAAGGGTAGTCACCACTACTGGTCTATTTCTCTCCAGTTCTGGCCTCCCAGTCTTCTTTAAGTTTTAACGTGTTAGCCCTGATCTCTTTTAGCTTATCCATCAAAAGTCCGGGTTACTTTGTTCTTCTAGCCATTTCTCGTATTCGGCAGTAGCATTAGCCAGTATCTCAGCTTCAAGCTCTGCCTCCTGTATTCTCTGCAAGTCCTCGCTTACTTCAGCTACGAACTCTGCGTCTGTCATACCATCATTGTTGGGTCTTTTCATTTGTCTCTCCAGTAAAAGTTTTCGTCAGTGATCGGCATATCTTCTTCCCACTTCTGCTGTGTCTCGTTCCACAGGGCTACAGCCTCTCCGTTCTTATCCACGAATGCCATTACTCCAGGCATCGGGACAGGTATAGCATAAATGGGACCGTATTTCAAATATCTGTACATCTTAACTAATTCAGCTTTCATCTTCGTTTACCTTTAGGGCTTGGATTGCAGTTTGTGTTGCCTTTTCATCTGCGGCATCTAGGCCGACATTATTTATAGTCGCAATCGCTACGTCTAGCACCTTGCTGATTATTACTGATAAATATTGACGATATTCTTTTTGGTGATGAAGACCGAAATATTCATCTGCAAAATTATCAGCAATACGTTCAATTTCATCATGTAGTCTCATCTTGTACCTCTTGGTTGTACACCCTGAATAGGTGGTACTTAAGCATATCTACTAATTCCTCTGAGTCTACCTCAGCGATCTCTGCGATCTCCTCAGCACTCAGGCCCTTGAGACTCGCCAGCCACGTATTGAATTCAGGTAGCGAGTTAATGATTTCTTCTGTCACCGTGTCCCCCTGAAGTAAGCTACTTGATTGTCTAGGATCTGCTCTACTAACTCTTGTATATAGTCCAGTCTGTCCCGTATCTCATTCAGATCTGGTTCAGGATCATCTAGTTCTATGCGGACATTATCTATTGAGCAGTCTACCTCATTCTCACCGGGAGGTACTAGCTGACCTTCTGGTAGCCAGTCAATATCTTCCATCATCCAATCGGGTAAGCCTCCCCCACATCTCTTACAATTTTTATTGCACACTACTCTTTCTCCTCAGCGTATTTTTCGAAGTCTCTTTCGCCCTTTTCATTCCACCAATCGAAAAACATTGCAGCTTGGTAGTCGTTGGTGAACGAAATAAACACCTCATGCTCTGCTACATCTTTTGAAGGGAACTCTCTCTCAAAGGTCATGTCATCTAGTACACTCATACTATATTCCTCAATGTTGTTGTCCGTGTCTCCTTAGGCATTAGGTTAGTACTATCTCTTAACCAGGAGCCACAATCTCTACACCTGTATGTTTGATATAGACCAGCAGTAAGCCGAGTAGTTCCAGCCTTTTTCAAATTAGTTGAGCCGCACTTGCAAGTCATACCGCCTGCAGGAATCAGGTGCCCTTTATGCCAGGGCATCATCTCAGTATAGATATCCTCCAGCAGTACCACATCATGGATATTGTACTCGAGCATGTGCTCCCTGGTCTCCTTATCTCCGCTCATTGCCAGCAACCAGGTATCGAAGTCGGTCTTAAGCTTGTGCCCGTAGCCTTTGAGCTGCGTTATGTAGTCCAGTTTATGACTAGTTAAACCAAAGCATTTCCTGCTTGTCTTGAGCGTATCTACGACCTTGTAGGGATGCGGAGGGGTAAGTCCGTACTCGAAGAACTTAGCGTTGATCTTCTTAACATCGAACTTCTCTGCGTTATGGGCCACTACAATGTCAGCTTCGTTAAGCAGGTACCAGAGCTTTTCTACTATGGCGAACTCATTAGCCTTGTTCAGCTTTTGTCCAGATTCGTTGGACTTGTCTTTCTCCAACCACTGAGCAGCGTACATTACCTCCTCTTCGCCATGCCACTTAGAAGCCCAGCAGAGTATCATCCAGTCCTGTTCTATCTGATCGATAGATATGTAGTTAGGATA
>Ga0070754_10003547_pt1 | contig 10985 bp, 11 predicted proteins | sample VirMetDEL_Sep_01_FD_75181 | JGI IMG/M metagenome (GOLD analysis project Ga0070754, IMG submission 75181) | Aqueous microbial communities from the Delaware River and Bay under freshwater to marine salinity gradient to study organic matter... | ecosystem: Environmental > Aquatic > Marine >... | reverse complement strand
TTTTCCAATGAGTATTCCGCAGGGCGATATGATTTACACGGCCTTTACCAACTACTTTTGTGGACTGCTACAGCCAATGGCATTGGTCATGGGTAAAAAGTTGGGCAACGAAGCTGATGCTCGTAAAGCCGAATCAGAGTTTCTAAGTGAAGGCGGATTCTCAAGTTGTACTATCAGCTATGGTGCTACAAAAACTGGTGGACTTACTGATAGTGTGCTGATCAACAGTGCTGGCCAAACCATGGGTGTCAGCAGTAAAGCAGAAGGCGGTGCAAAGGCCAGTGCTAAGAACCTCAAAGACAAGATAGTAGAAATGCAAAAAAGTTCAGAAGGCAGACAAGTACTAGAACGTCACAAGGAAGCAGTGAGTGTAATCGAAACCGTCACTGAAGGTAGCACACCTGGTCCACTCAACATGGGTGTTATTGCAGGTATAATTACACCACAAGAAAAAGAGCAAATCCTTGCGATCAAGAATGTTCCCCCTGGAGAAGAAGTACTAGGTAACGGAAGACTCAGCGACAAACTTGAAGACATGTATCGTGGCAGAAAAGCTCGTGATCCAAGTGCAGTCATCCCATTCTTTCATATCCGTGCAGTTATTGCAAACATGGTTGCAAAGTATGTAAACGAAAACACAAACTTTAGTGTAGCAGCCGCTGAGATACTCAACTGGGGTGCGTTCATACAACTTAACACCACAGGATCTAGTGCCAATAGCGAAATTAAACTAAATCCATTTGATGCTATTTTTCCAAGCAAAGCAATTACAAGTGTAGAACTTAGTGCTGACAAAACTTTTTATAGCACAGGAAGCAAGGGCAACTTTGTGTTCAAGATTGGATTAAATGGTGGCAGTGTGCCGGACGAAGAGACAGAAGTTACAAAAGTCGATACCAAGCCGGATGTGGATATTACAAAACAACGCAGTGATATTAAAGCGGCTCCTACTGCAAGTTCAGAGCCGTTGGATGATAAAGCACTAGGAAGAAAACGTAGAACTTAGCGCCTGCGTTTTCCACCTCCTTGCCTAAAAATATCGTCTTCTGTTATTACGCGAAAAGTAATACCCTGTTGTCTACACCAGGCTTGTGCGGCTGCCCATTTAGCATGATTCACTATAACCACTGCTCTTTGAGCATTATTTTGTTTACTTTCCACAATACTTTGCCCTTTGGGCTTAATTTCAATTAACTCTGTTACAACTAGATTGTTTTTGTTTCGATATTGTATTAAAAAATCAGGCACATAGGTAGTTTGTTTTCCTGTTACAGGATTGTGATAGGGTATGCGAACACTTTCACTGCTCCATTTTACAATGTGCTCATTCATATCGCAGAATCGCATAAAAGCTTGTTCCCATCCGCTACGGTATCGTGGGCGTTTTATCCCAAGATACTTTTGAGGGTTCACGACACTGTATAAACCATTGGCAAATTTGTTCATGATAATATATTACGAGCTACAAATTGATTTGGTGTTACAGTTACTTGCACTCCTAAAAGTGTTGCAAGACTCCGTATGTTATTAAGATAGTAACACAATGTTTGTGTAATTTCCAATGATGTTTTACTTTTGAATTCATCGAGTAAATCCAAGATAGGAAGTTGGCTTCTTTCGCTTACTTCAAATAATGTTACTGTGAAATTTCTAGCAGCAAGATCTTCACTGAATATTGTTTTAAAATAACTGTATACTAAATCATACTCAGCGCCATTGACCCGTGCTTTAAAATTATAAAAATCATTAAACACATCGACTGTAGCATCATTGGTTCGTTGTTTTTCGTTAACTAATCTCATTGATTACCTCAACTTGTGCTGACTGGTTGTACTGTTTCAGGACCTGATGTTGTCTGATCTGCTGGTTTTAGTGTATTGGTAGCTTTTGGATTTGGTCCTTGGTCAGCTGGATCAACAGGAAAAACTGTAGCATCAACAGCTTCAATGCTTTTGTTGATTACACTAGGTCCTTCACTTCTTATTACTTGTTCAATGACCCCTCTTCCTTCTTCTTCAATTATGCTCTGTAAGTTCTTGCCACGGAATGTATCAAATGCTGTACCAGCTTTTTGTATTGCTCCAATAACACCACTTACACTACCACTTTGTAAATCGTTAACAATACCGCCAATTGCATCAATCAAACCACCTTGTCCGAGAATACTGGCCGTACTACCAGGACGAGCAAGTGCGCTCTTAACTTTATCATAATATGCATCAGTGGCAAATCCAGGTGCAATACCTTCTGGATCACTTCCAAGAGCGCCACTAAAATATTTTACTGTTTCGTACTGTAGTGTCACGGTATGTTCCATTATGCCAGTATCATCGCTGTAATCGAAAGTATCGTGAGCCCAGGATGTGATTAATGGATTAATCAAAACGTAAGCAACAAAGTTGTGTTGGTTGAATCCAAAAATAGTGATATCACGGAAAAATATTGGTTTGCCGCCTTTTAAAAACTGACTGTTACTATCTGAATAACTTTCGCCAACATATCCCCAATCATTTTGTGTCCGAGTCGGAGCATAGATATCTCTACTATTATAGCTAAACCGAGAAGATCCATTACCGTCACCTGTGATGCTTGTTGGTGCCCCATTGGTTGTTGGATTACGGTACTGCTGGGTAGGATCTTTGTAGTAGTAACTAAAATAATTATACCACAAAGAACGTATTAAATCACTACTGTCATCATGAAATGTAATATTAATTGGATCATACTGAATTTTGCTTTGCACTTGACGTTTTCTATTGTATTGATTCATTGTTTCAACATCAATGGTATAACTAGGTAGTTTCACATTTTTAACTAGTAAGCCAAGTGTGGTAACATTATTACTAGCGAAAATCCCGTCAGTGCCTAAACGTGGGATCTCCGCTGTATTAATATTGAAGAAGGTATGAAATAAAAACTTCTTGCGAGGTGCTAGTTGGTATCCGTTACTACGAAAAGTTTTACTAGCATGTCTGTAATCTTTTAGGTAATCATTCCCAAAAAATCCTTTTAAAAAATCCTCGCCAAAAGACATTATATTAACCTGTTATGGTTTCTCCGGTTGTCCTAGCCACTGTAGCACCTAGACCATCACCAATTGGTGTCTGAAGAGCATTATCATATCTTACTGTCATTTGAATAGTTGCAGGCTCATTGGACGCATAATCCAAACTACCATAATCTACAGTAGAAAGATAACAACCGTATAGTTCCCAAGTTTCTAGTACATTTGGTGTGCTTGCGCCATTACCGCCGTCTAGTACTTCGCAACGTGTAATGAATTTGTAATCAATACCCGAAGCCGCACTTGCTTGTTCAACAAAATCCATTTGCTTTTGCAGTTGTTCGCCTAACAGTTTTGCTACACTGCCACTTGCATCATCGCGGAAGTTTACTGTAACTGGCTGCCATTCGTGCTTGCCCGCAAGATAAATTCTGCTGTTGTAAATTGGAATTTCAATTTCTCCGAAGCTAAGATTTGGTCTTGTAAAGTCCATTACTTGCTTGGTCAATTCTGTTCTTGGAGTGCTGACTCCTAAGTTTTCAAATACCACACGGAAGCGATATTTTAATTTTGGCATTAACAGGCCTTGGGTTGCGCTCGATTGATCACTGGCCAAAGGCACTGTCATTTTTGTTAATGATGATACGGCCATTTTATTCTCCTCTATGCATTTATTTATCAGATTCTTAAATCAAAAAAACAGGGCCGGAGCCCTGTTTTCCTGGGTTTTATGCAGTTTACACGCCTGCAGCAATTTCACCTGTGTTCTTCAATCGAATTGGAATATAGATAAATTCAATTGCTTTAACTGGTTCAATTGCGATGTCAACGTAAAGTTCGTTTGCGTCAATTCTTGCAGGGGTGTTGTTTGATGTATCACATACCACTAGGTAATCATAAAGACCACGCTTGGCAACAAGATCATTCATCAAGCCTTCAATTGCATCCTTAATTTCATTTCTTGTAATTGTGTCATTTGGTTCAAACAAGAACTGCTTACCAATAAACTCCATTCTTTCACGAATAAACGCTACTAGTCTTGCAACGTTAATCCTATCAAGAGCAGTGGTTGCACTTTGTGTAGTTTTATTACCAAAGTTTACAATACCTGTTCCTGGCAAGAAGGTTATTGGGTTGACTTGGTTAGTATACAATGTATCACGTGTACCTTGACGTATTGCAGTTGGAGTAAATTCTCCAGTGGTTGCATCAACATATCCAAGTTGTGTACCGTTGTCAACAGTACCACGTCTCGAGCCAGCCGGTGCTAACCAAGGAAATGCAACATTGTCATTTCTTACAAATGTACGCAACATCATATGACTTGGTGGCTGTACAACAGTATTTCCACTGAGATCATTTGTTTGTACACTTGGATAGAATACACCAAGATATGGATCGCGAGTATCAAGACCATCTGCTGTAGGTAAGCCAAGCCCGTTATTGTTGCTTGCCCAATTTTCTAGATCAGTATTACTATCGTCAAGTCTAAGTGGTGTGTCACCAATGACAAATGCTGTGTTATTGCGTTCGTTGTTTAGTGCCACCATGTTACTCATTAGCTCTGGATAGCCAGGACATGCAATCAGTGTAAACTGCTTTTGCTCTTCACGTAAAACAGTGTTGCTGTCAATACTTGACTTTAAAGCATTAACAATTAGCCTGCGTTGCGCTTGACGTCCCATGTATGGCGATCCGTCTGACTTTAACCCACTTGATGTGACCCATGTATTAACTTCTGTTGGTAATACATCATCAGGAAAATCAATAGCATTAAAATAGTTAACTTGATAACTCTTAACATTGTAGCCACTGCGTCTCATATTCCACAGCAACATACCTGTTGGATACAAAGCTGAATTTGGTGCATCAATATCAAGATAATCACTGGTTAACAAACTTTTTATTGTTGGAAAATCACCTGTAACTACATCGGTGGTGCCATCTGTATCCCATCGAGCATCTGCGAAAAGAACTCCGTTTTCGCTTGTCTGGTCTGTGTTGTCAATTTGTACCCACTGACTTACTCCACTTATTGCTTCCCAACGATAAATCTTCGGATAGTTTTCAAGATCACTAGTATCAATCCAAAGATCGCCAAACACAAGAGCAGAATCGTCGCTTTGTGTAGTTGGCGCACTAGCACCAATCTGAGGACCATTTGGATCAGTGTTACTAAGATCCCAGCCTCTAGCATCGCTGGTTACATTCTGGTATCCTTTCCAACCACTGCCGTCATGAATCATAATATCAACTTCGTCGGCAGCACTATAATACCAATAAGTGCCTTCTGATGGATCTCTACTTGGTGCATTACTACTGGCTGTATAGCCATCTGTGCCACCTAGTGCAACCCAGTTACTTAGAATCAAGTCACTGTCGTTGCCAGCTCTAACATTGCTAAGTGTAGCATTTATTCCGGCGTCAGCAACAGGTGTGCCTGAAGTATCTTTCAAAACAATTACACCACCTAGTTCATGTTCGATTTGAACTGCACCACTGCTAGTAACACTTGCTTTTACATTAGCAACGTTTGCGGTTGACACAGCTTCTACAAAATCTGCTGCTGCGGTACCATTAACAGTAGCTGTAACAGCAGTACTGAGTGTTGCACTGTTGGCACTACTGGCCTGGATTGTAAATGTTTCACTACTAGTGAACGTAGGTGTTGCTGTATTTCCAGTGACTGTGGTACGACCTGCAACACGCTCAAAAATTTTCAATGTCGCCGTATTGTTTTCACTTACATCAAACTGTGCATACAGTGCTTCCGCTGCAATATTGACTCCGCCACCGCTTGCATCAAGCTGTTGGTTTGCAGTTTGATCATTTTCATATGCCGGGCAAGTCACTGCATTAAATGTTGCAGTTGTATTGCTCCACTGATATACTGCTATATTAATTCCACCAGCAACTGGAGTTGTCTTCTGCCACACAGAACCGCTTGGACGAGGTGCTGATGATGTACTACGCCATTCTGGATTGTCATAGTGTGGACTTGACTGTAGTGTTGGTGCATAGTAAATTCTTGCAGTGATACCTACATCTGTAAGGATGGTTCCTGTGCCGTTTGTAATGTCAACAATACCTGTGCTTGCGGTCGAACCGTCATTGGTTGCATTACTGTCAATATAAATTACCAGTTTGTTGCTTACAACCTTAGCATATACGCCTGAAATTGTTGCGTCATTGATATCAATAGCTAAACTTGATGCAGTAGTACCACTGGCGGTAATTAACGTGTCATTCAAGAAAATTGTGTGACCTGCTGTAATGGTTGGACTGCTTGTACTACCAGTAACAGTCGGCCAACTTAGTTTCCAACTATCACTTCCTACAAGCACCCAGCTATTAGCAGCAACCTGTTCTGTATCACCAGATGTTGCAGTAGTTGTAAGTCCTGGACTCTTATAGTAATACGGGTTGTTTGTATTGGTCATTACAACTGCGTACTCGCCAATATTACCAATGCTTGCTTTTGGTACACCTCCAGATAAATCAGAAGTGCTAGTAATATCGATGGTGTTTTTAGCAGTGAAGGTAGAGGTTGTTGCGCTCCATTCGTTTATTCCAAAGAATGTATCAGTTTCAACCCACCATGCTCCGTCAACCGGAACATTTGTTGGTCGGCTTAAACTTGCTGATAGTTCAGCAAGATCAATGTCTGCACGTTGTACATAACATCTGTTACTGACCCCAAGTACGCTGTAGGCTGCTAATAAGCCATATTCATTAAGTTCATACCCGTTAATGGGTGTACCTGCCGCAGTATTATAGAAAAACGGATTTCCAAATGTTGCTGACAAGTCCCTTTGACTTGACATCAAATACAAAGTGTTTGCATTTGCTGCTGTAGTACCAGCCGCGGTACCACTCCCTGTGCCGCTGATTTTGTTTTCAGCCGTTGCTATTAAAACCACCGGTACTGTAGCTGTGTTCGACGGTAGATAGTTACTTTCGTCTACTACGGTAACTTCTACTCCTGGAGAAACTAGTGCCATATTTTTTCTTCCTATGTTATATGCAATATTTATTCAATACCCCCAAATCTTGGGCGTAAGACTGCCCTTTGCAAAGGTTTAGCATATATATGTGTATGAGACCTGTTTGTGAAGCTTGCAATCGCAATTATGCCGCGGTGAATTATAAAAAACAAGATATAGTTCACTATAGGAAACGCTGTGATAGTTGTATACGAAAGGGTAAAAAGAAAAAAGCTATAAAACCAAAATGGTTTTTGTCTGGATACAAGAAGAAATTATCCTGCGACCGGTGTAAATTCAGAGCTAAAAGTGCAAAACAGACACTGGTGTATCATATGGATGGGAATCTAAACAACTGCAATCTAAACAACCTGACTACGATTTGTTTAAATTGCAGTGTAGAAATTATGATACTAGACTTGCCATGGGCAGTTGGAGATTTACAAGAAGATTAACGCTTATGCAGATCATGAACATACAATTCAATTAAAGCATAGTGAAGAACTTTTAACAAATCTTTCCGATTGTAGCCATCTTTCTTGCCATATCGCTGTGCATACTTCATCACATTACCAATACAAAACCCATCACCGTGTCCTGCATCAATGATAAACTCTGTGGCTTGATACTTGTTTAAACTGTAGTGTTCTCCATAGGTAGCATCCACATAGTTTTTAAATTCTTGCAATAGTTCGCCTTCGTTGTATTTGTATTCAATTTTTTTGCTCATTTTAGTTTGGTCACTCCAAGATGTTTAAGTGTAGCTTGTAATTTTTTTATCTGTTGTTGGCAATCATCCAATGCATGATGACTTACAGGTTCTTTTGGTAAGTCTGGCCAGAGACTGTATACGGTTCTTGCATCACGAACTTTGTAAAATTTCCACGGCAAGCTCATGTTATAACTTTTATAAGCATGTTCAATGATGTTCATATCAAACGTAGGTCCGTTTGCCCAAACAAAATCGCTGTTCCAGATAATTGGATGCATTTCCTTTAATGCTTGTTCGAGAGGAATACGATTATCTTCAGCAAACGCTTCTTCTCTCACTTCAGGACTTTGGCTTGCCCACCATGCAAGTGTAGCATCTTCAATGTTGCGTTCAGGTTGGCTGTCAGGATCAATACGAGCATAGTAATGCCTGTCATACCAACCGTCGGCAAACGGATCAAAGGTTTGCATTGCAATCGTAAGGATACATGCACTTGGGCCAGTGCCTACAGTTTCAATATCAATCATTATATCAGCCATGTATAAAGTATAAGGCTAAGAGTTTATTTTGTCAACTTTTTTGTTTTCGTTGGCTTTTTAGTCGACTTGCTTACCATACGCACAGTTTTACTTTTTGTAGTACTTTTTTGTTTAGTAAGAGCATTGAGTCTAGCAAGGATTTTACTAGCCGGGTTTACACGTTTTGTCTTCTTTGATTTGCGAGCTTGACGTATTTTTGTTGTTGCCCTTGTACGTTTAAGTTGAGCACTTTTTTTCAAATCTTTTGGTGAAGCACAGGCTTTTGCATCAGGAACAATACGTCCTGCTTTTGGGCCGCTGGCACAACGGTACTTGAGTTTAAGTTTTTGTCCACTGCGACTCCAGATCATTTTGTGTTCAGCAAGTTGTTCGTCTGTTAGAAACTCTTCTAAACGCATTAGCCGATTACCCAAGTAAGTGGTTGTGACCCATCAACATAATTTTTAAGGTCTTCAATCTTGCTATCCATGATAGCTTGTCCTTCAGCTTTCATTTGCGCACCATTCAGTGCAGTACCGCCTTGTGGACCTGCAATGGTAGCAAACTTTTCACGAGCTTCGCCGATGATTGCTTTTGATGCTCCGATCATATAATCTTTGAACCATTGTGATACACTGTAATCTGTAAGTAATTGTATTTCTGGACGTAGATTGTATGCCCAAATTAGTATAGTTTCACCGCTACCTCGTGGATCACGTATAAGTTGCAGTTGTTTTGTGACAGGATTGAATGTGTAGTTAACAAAACCACCAAACATTCTTGCTGCTAGCTCTACGTATTGAGTGTAAAAATCATAGGTAGCTAGTCCCCCTGCTTGATTGTAATTCAACAAATATGTATTAAGAGTAGCACTGCTAAAAGGATCAAAACTTGTACTAAATGGGCCATTCATATTGCCAATTGTACGACGAAATACTTGTCTTACACTTTGTACTTCTTGAGGAAGGGTATAGACATTTTCATCTTCTTTGAGCTCTAAAAAGTTATAACTTTCTTCATAGGCATTAGTAGCTCTTTGTCGGTATGTGCCAAGAGTTTTTTGGTATGCTGATTCGAAGTGCTCAGGGTCAAGCTCAAGATCAATGATCCCGTCGCCAAGTTGCAGTCCCACATACTGAATGAGATCGCTTTTAAGTGTATCAAGTGTTATATCGCTGGTATTTGCCATGTTACAAGAGCGTCCTTTCCGCTCTTGTATTTATTTTAATGTGCCTTTAAGATAATGATATGTTCGTTGCCGCGACCGTTGAATTTAATATCAGTGGCTTTGATATCGTTGAAGTTCTTACGAGCCGCGGGCTTGCCTACTCCTGTAATAAGTTTCAGTTGCTCTGCTGGTTTACGCAGTGTTTTCATTACAGTTTTAGCAGTGTCAAGACCAACAATACTGCTACCTTTAACAGTAAACACCTTAGAGTATTCATCTGCTACTACATGAATCAACTTACGAGTTTTGATATTGTATAACCATGCTTCACTTGCATCCACAAGTTTAGTTGGACTTTCGCTCTTAAGGTTAAGGTCTGCAAATTCCTTGCAGAACTTGAACGTCTTAACCAATTGTGCAGGTGTTTTCTTCTTGATTGCTCTTGGCTTGCGTGTTGCTTTCTTTAGCTGTATATAGTTGTCGCAGTCTGCCACACTCTGCTCTAAGAACTTGATAAAGTTACGCACTTGTATCTTACCAAGATGACCGTATCCTTCTTTTAATTGATCACACTTGCCCTCTTGCACTTCCTGCATTTCTTCCAACATAAACTGCAATGGATTGCGAATGATATCGATAGCTTGTGCAGGTGCTTCGTGAATGCGGAGTTGTTCCATTACACTAAACTTTTCAGGATTTTTGTAGTCACCCTCTACAAAGTCGTCAATAACTTGTTCAACATACCCACCAATGGTTGCGGCTTTGTCACGCATATAGTCTTGCACACTGCGTTGTGGCTTTTTATCTTCAATAGTTGCATTTTCGTCAACAGCAGGACGCACCTTGCTCAACACTTTATCAATGTTTTCTTTGATGCTCTCACTAACAGGCCGTAGATCCCCAACAGTACCACCTAGACTGTTCCAATACTCGTTGTGTTCTGGGTGCATGTCTGGCATGCCTTTGCGTAAACACACAGCATAGATAACACTTGCACTCAACCCATCCGCACCAACAGTTTTTATATCACGAATTTGATCTGCTTTATAGCCAATGTCTTTCATCCAAAGATACAAGTCTTTGATCAAGTCTGAAATCTTGTAGGTTTCGTAGTAGTAACGCACAGCCATATTGCGAAAGCTATGGAACTCTGCTCCGCTCATGGTTAGTGCGCCTTCAAAACTGGGATCTAGTTGTGCGCCTTTGGGTTTGCGTGTTGCTTTTTTTACCGCCATGTATCTACTCCTGTCATTCAACTTGTACATAGTAATGTAGTTTTGTGTTTAGGTCAACCTAAAATTTTCTAGCCAAAATGCAAAAAAAGGTTGACCTATAGGCTAGTTGTGCTATTATATATGTATAGGTTAACAAAACGGAGCTAGAACGTTATGTCAAACACTAAAGCAATTATCCCAACTCGTGAAGAACTTTGTGACTACATTTATTATCGTCACAAGGACGCTTATGGCGTTAAGGGTCGTTTTTACGACTTCGATGCTATGAGCTATGCGGAGCTCGAAGCAGAGGCGAAGCGTATCGATGAGGCTGCTATTGAGCAAGAAGCTCATGAACGCCGCTGTGATGCTGAGGCTATCATAGA
>Ga0070754_10003541_pt1 | contig 10991 bp, 23 predicted proteins | sample VirMetDEL_Sep_01_FD_75181 | JGI IMG/M metagenome (GOLD analysis project Ga0070754, IMG submission 75181) | Aqueous microbial communities from the Delaware River and Bay under freshwater to marine salinity gradient to study organic matter... | ecosystem: Environmental > Aquatic > Marine >... | reverse complement strand
TCTCCCTGCTCGCCATAGAAAGACAGGATCGAGCGCTCGGGCACCTTGATATACTTGCCGATGGGCTTTTGCCACATGCGCTTACCCGTGTGATCGTCGATGCGATGCACGACAACCGCAGGTTGGCCGGTGACATCCTTATAAGTCCACTCGGATTTCACGGGCTCGCGCTCTTCATGCGGGCGGAACATCGCCCAGCCGCCATCCTTCGAATCGCCTAGATAGGCATACTCGAGCCCGTTCTGGGCTTTATGAACCTTGCCGACTTTAGATATTGCAGCATCAGGCGGCGTGAAGCTGGAGCCATACCAGCAATAGATCAGGCCGTCTTCGGGTTTGCGGCTACAACTTGAATCTTTGGTGCGACCACAGATCGGACAAGGGTCTTTTGCACCAAATGGGACAGTCATGCTTGAATGCGAGAGGTAGAGGGACCACAGAACCCCGGCATCAACCGGGGTTTTTCTGTAGGCATATCAGTATATCGCCCGGTCGTCTGGGAGTCAATCAGTCTGCAATAGACTGACAGCCTCATCAACGCTACGGGCGACACCAGAAATGCCGCCAGCAGATGAAATTCGGTCTAAAAAGTGCACCTGGTCTTCGCGGACCCGGCCGGTGGGCGTCTTAATCTCGACGCCACAAAAAACTGCAATCGTAGTGCCCACCATGTCCGGTGTGATCTCTACAGATTTCCATCCAACAAGATCAGGACTCCCTGGATGAAGCCCAAACTGGACCAGGCGTCCAGAACGGCGATCAACCAGAGCACCGCAATGATTCCGGAACAGAACGGCATCACGGCACTTGGCCGAAACCGCCATCCTGATTTGATTTTGCAGGACAGTCTCTGGCTGAACACCCATAGTGCAGATTCTCCGCTGCTTGATTCACAGCCCAACAGGCTGCTGCGCGTTGAACACTGTAGGCGTGGGTGAGCTGATGCACAAGGACTAGAAGACCATCTCGATCAAGTGATTCAGCGGTGCGCCGAATCCGCTCCATGAAAAGGTCAGTCTCTAAAGAAGGCTGGATCGAGCTCATAGCAATCCTCGAGGTAGTCCACGGCTGAGCGTGGTTGGGGATCTTCCTGAGTGTGAATATTCAGGACGACATCACTACGCATGGACAGGAGCCAGAGAAGAAGCCGAGTCGTGCGGGTCATGCTGGTTTGATGTTGCGCAAATCGTAGACAGTGGTGATTCGGGTGGGAAGTTGCACGCAACAGGAGGTGGCAGTAGTAGATAGCACCAAACCCCGCTGCCAATCAGCTCCCATATAGATCTTCACCCGAGAGTCGCGCCGGATGGCGCCAAAACTAGTGAACATGCTGCATCAGAAGATCACGGATGCGCCGGCGTTCGGCCCAGGTGGTGTAGGCCACCAGGGTCGCATCGTGCGGCGGTTCAGGCTCTTCAGGCACGACGGCATCGGCCAGGGCCAAGAGCACACATTGCACGCGGCAATCAGCATCGATGATGCAATCATTATGGCGCTTGTGCCAGTACTCGTCAGCGAAGATCTTGAGTAGATCCTTGGTTGAGGACCCAGAGAGCGAAGGAGGCATGAGTGCGGATCGAGTGTTGTCCGGGAGGTGCCATTGGGTAGGACTCTGCCCACCAGGCGCAAAACAGCTCCTGGAGGTCTTCGTAGGTTGGTTGCTTATCGGTCATGGATTCGAGAAACTGTAGGGCGGTGATTGTTCAGTTCACCATCGTGTGGTGTGGTCCCAAAACTAATGCCAATCCAAGCAATGGAAAATGTCGCTATCAATAGGCAGCAAACATTTGCAACACGGTCAGCCATGGTCAAAGAGTCTCCGTAGCGAATTGGATGAGTTCAGATTTGTCGTAAGGGCCATACCATTGCCCATCAAGCAGCACCGAATAGGCAATGTTGCGGTCTTCGTAGTGCGTTTCCATAATGCCGCCGTGATAATCCACAGCAATACGGACTTGCCTGACTGAGGCAAATCGGGCGCGTGAACGCCCGAGCCTGACAGTTGGCATGGGTTGGTCTTTCATCGGCCTTCAGAGGTGGCCCAGCAGCCGGGCAGGCCCAGCTCGGCCAGTTGATCGTTCTTCAGATCAACATAATCCTCGGCAGCTTCGAGATCAGGGGTGCTGTAGACATGCTCTACAGTGCCGTCTTGGTGCTGAAACAGAACGTGAACGAGGGATTCCATGGTCAGAAGGAGGTGCGGGTGCGGAGTTCATCTTGGATGATCTCGACGATTGCCATTTTGCGTTGCGCAGTGGCAGGATCCTTGCAGACCACCGCTTGAGCCGAGATCTCGAGGGAATTTTCCATCAGCTGCATGGTGGGGATGGTCTTGCAGCGCTCGGGAGTCCAGAATTGCATTTGGAGAAGGAGTGGGAGCTCGTTGCCCCCGATGAAGTTATTATAAAATATCAAGCCTATCGTGTCAATCATTTGAATCAAGCCGATCATTTGCGGCTCTTCATGATCGCGTAGGCCCACCCCGGCTTATATCCGCGCTCCTTGGCAATCACCAACAGCTCCTCGAGCGTGCGTGCCCGGCCCACTTCAGATTTACGCTTCTTTTTTTCTGCCCGTTCTTCTGCCGCGGCCCGTCTGGGATCAACCTCGACCAGCTCAGCTTTGATCTCGACCGGCACCCGCTGGGCGGATTCGTAGACGTGCTCGCAGTGCGGGCAGCTCGCGGCCGGCCGGTGCACGGCGTAGCAGCTCGGGCAGACGCGAATCGGCACAGCCCGCAAATCACTGCGGCTCTTGGGTGCGATACCCTGCAAGCTCCAGGCGCGGGTATCGCAGGGAAATCCGTGCATGCGTGAGTTGCCGGCGCAGTCCAGAATCAGGGCTTCACGACCAGATGGCCGCAGGGCCCGGCCAACCTGCTGCAGGTACAAGCTCAGCGAGGCTGTGGGCCGGAGCAGGATCGCACAATCACAAGCCGGGACATCGAAGCCCTCGGAGATCAAATCAACGCTGATCAATACCTGGATCTCGCCGGATTTGAATCTATCTAGACGATCGGCGCGGTCGGCAGCACTTAGCGTGCCATCAACAGTTGCCGCGGCCACACCTGCTTCAGCGAAGGACTGCAGGGTCAGCTCGGCATGTTTGATCGATGTACAAAACGCAATCGCCCGCCGATCTGCTGCATACTTCTTAAAATTCTCGACTGCGGAATACAGCACCTGCTGGGTACACATCCGCGATTCGACCTCTTCTGTCTTATAATCGCCAGCTCGTTTAGAGAGGCCAGACAGGTCGGCACCGACGGGCGGTGCGTAGAGCCTGTACTCAGCCAAGTGGCCCATCTCGATCAGACGGCGCACAGGCGGGCCTTCTACCAGGTGGTCAAATGAGTCGCTGAGGCCTTTGCCATCCAGGCGCTGCGGCGTCGCGGTCCAACCGACGATATGCGCGTTGGGATAGCCGAGGAGGACATTCTGCCAGCTTCGAGCGGCGCAGTGATGCGCCTCATCGACGATCACCAGGTTGGGCGACCATGGGAAACTCGACAGGCGGCGGGCAGCAGCATGAATCGATGCTACCTGAACCTGCGCATGCGTGACTGGATACCGTGGGGCGATGATGCCGTGTGGCACGCCCATAGCAGTCAGGCGGGCTGACGTCTGCTGGATAAGCTCGGTGCGATGCACCAGGATGAGCACGTTGTGATTGCGGTTGGTGCTGAGCTCAGCGATGGTGCAGAATGTGTGGGTCTTTCCCGCTCCAGTGGGCATCACCGCCAGGATGCGGCGGTGATGGGGTAACTCAGCCCGGAGCTCGTCGATGACGTCCGCTTGGTAAGTGCGCAACATCAGACCACGGGCAGCGTGACACGCTCGGCTTGATTCTGATATTTGCCTTTGCGGTCTGCGTAGGTGGTGTCGCAGGGATCACCCTCCAGGAATAGCAGCTGGCAAACACCTTCGTTCGCATAGATGCGGCAGTCGGCACCTGAAGAATTGGAGAATTCCAAGGTGAGGTGGCCTTCCCAGCCGGCTTCAGCAGGCGTCACATTCACGATGATGCCCATACGCGCATAAGTCGATTTGCCCACGCAGATCGCAGTGACGTTGGGCGGCATGCGCAGACGCTCGTGGGCGACACCCAGGCCATAGCTGTGTGCAGGCAGCACGAAATAGGCACCTTCAGGCCGCGACTCGAGTGGCACGTTCTCGAGGTTTGCCGGGTTGAAGCTCTTGGGGTCCATGACCTTGCCTGGCACGTGGCGGAAGATCTTGAACTCGCTATAGGACAGTCGCAGGTCGTAGCCGTAGGATGAACAGCCGTAGCTGAGCACCGGATAGACACCGTTGTAGCGCTCAAGCTCGGGTTGAATCGGCGTGATCAAGCCGGGCGTGTTGCGGATCCAGCGATCGTTTTTGAGCATGAAATCAAGGCGACTGGTCAATCGTAACATGTCCTGCAATACTTGACACATCCGATCACTCATGATTCACTCGATTGGTCAACATCTTTCTATGGACATCCGCGATTACCACGCCCATGCTGGGGTCAGCAAATCCAAGCTCGACTCCATCGCCAAATCACCACTGCACTACTGGAGCAGGTGGTGTGATCCCTCCCGACTCGAGCCAGAGCCGACTCCAGCCATGGAATTCGGCACCGCGGTCCATTCGTTGGTGCTCGAGCCTGAAAAATTCGAAGCCGAGTACACCCAGGCGCCAAATGTCAGCCGCACGACCAAGGTGGGCAAAGCTGAATGGGAAGCTGCAGCCGCAGGTGGCAAAAAGCTGCTCAAGCGCGACGACTGGGAAGCTGCCATGCTGATGGATTGCGCCATCAAGAACCATCCAATGGCCGCTCGTGTCCTCAATGCCACAGGCAAGGCCGAACAATCCTTTTTTGCGCATTGCCCCGAGACCGGCCTGGAGCTCAAATGCAGACCCGATTATCTGACCGACTCTGGTTGGATTGTCGATCTCAAAACCACCCAGGACGCGTCACTCAAAGGATTCCAAAAAGCCGCGGCCAACTTCCGCTACCACGTGCAGGCAGCACACTACCTGAACGTCTATCGGCTCGCCACGGGCAAGATACCACGTGGCTTCATTTTCATTGCTGTTGAAAAGACCTATCCGCATGCGGTCCAGGTCTTCGAGGCTAGCCCCGTTTTCACCCAGGCCGGTGCTGCAGAAGCGGTGCGCAATCTACGTGCGCTCGCTCATGCTGCGGCAACCTATCCGGTAAGCCTGCCATGGCCGGGATACAGCGAAGCGATGGTGCAGCTGGATCCGCCTGCCTGGATCACTCCCTCTCTACCTGAAATGTGATGGAAAATCTCGCTAAAGCACTCGCCAAATTCCAAAAGGAGCATCACAGCGCCAAACGTGGTGGCCGTGGCAACTACGGGCAATATGTCACTCTTGCTGATGCTTTACAGGCCGTCCAGCCTGCCACGACATTTGGGTTGGCCCACACCCAGACGCTGGACTACTTGGGCGATGGCCTGATGGCCGTCTGCACCACGCTACTCCATGAATCTGGTGAATCGATAGTCTCCAGACTGCCGATGCCCGTCAAATTCGAGAATGGCAGAGGTAATGCGATGCAGCAACTCGGCTCTGCACTCACATATGCCCGTCGGTATGGCCTCTTGTCGATCTACGGACTTGCCGGAGATGATGACGATGATGCTGAATCAACATTCGTTAAAAAGCAGACACATCACGATGCAAAAGACTTTTTCTGATGCTTGAATGGATCTGTCTGCTCGAGATCTATTTTGATCGTTCAAGATCATGCTTAAGGAATTAGACCGTAGCAAGCTGCTCACACCCAGTGAGCTTGTGAAACGGTGGGAACTCTCTCTCTACCCCGTTTCCAACGTCACCCTCTCGCGGTGGCGTCGCGACTCGAAAGGCCCCAAATTTATCAAGATTGGGGCTGCCGGCCGCGTTTTCTATCTTCTCGATTCCGTCCAGGAATTCGAGCTTCATCACAACATCGGACTTACCACCAATGCCTGATCCTGCAATTAACGCCAGTCTGTTCAAGAACGACCGCAAAGAGTCGCCTATGCAGCCCGACTTTACCGGGCCTGGTACTGTCACGGCTGAAAATCTGAGGGCTCTATATGAAGCCGCCCTGAGCGACCAGGCCGTTTTCGATGAAAAAGGAGCCATCAAAGTCCGCGTCGCTGGTTGGAAAAAGGAGTCTGCTAAGGGCACTCCTTACATTTCTCTATCTCTGCAGCTTGAGCGCCCTCGTGCTGCTGCTCCCACTCCCGCTCAATCCGCCGGCAGCGATTTGTTCTGATGTCTCTCTACGAAGCTGACGAACTGCGTCGCATCGCAGATTTAATCGATCGGTTTCCGAAATTCATCCGCCGGGATCGTGGCTCAACCTCGGTCCCCAATACAATTGCTGACATTCTGGAACGTCATGATATCCAGAATCCAGCTCTTGTCGATGATCTCGTGCAACTGACCGAGGACTACCGCCAAACCGTGGCCACCTACTACGAGAGGCAATTCAGTCAATGAGAGCAATCGAAATCATCCTGGACGGGCAGTACGGCTCGACAGGGAAAGGCCTCTTTGCCGGCTATCTCGCCAAGCGTCATCAGCCCGAGGTTTTGGCTTGTGCGCTGTCTCCCAACGCAGGGCATACGCTCATCCTTGAGGATGGCACCAAGCTGGTCCACAAAATGCTGCCGCTGGGCATTGTCTCGCCCGAGTTGCGCCATATTGTGCTCGGGCCTGGCAGCCTCATCGACATGGATGCGCTGTGGGTAGAGATCCAGAATGCAGAGCAACTGGGCATCTTGAGCCCTAAAGTCGAAATCCACGTCCACGGCGCCGCGGCCGTCGTGCTCGATCGGCACCGCGATTCGGAGTCTGACGGTGGCACCGCTCCTGGGTCCACGCGTAAAGGCGTGGGTGCGGCCCAGATCGAGCGTATTCAGCGAAAGCCCAACCAAAACAATGTGATCGGCCTGCTTGAGCAGAGTCATCCGCTGTTCGGTCGGATCAAGTTGGCCACCACCGCCGAGCTGCAACAGATCTACTTGGAAGCTTCCAAGATTCAGGTCGAAGGCTGCCAAGGCTACAGCCTGAGCATCTATCACGGCCAGTATCCATATGTGACCTGCCGCGATGTGACTGCGCATAGCCTGCTGGCTGATTGCGGCATGCCTCTGATGCGTTGGTCTGCTCTGACCATCTATGGCGTGTTCCGCACATATCCCATTCGCGTGGCCAACCGACCAGCCTCTGGTGAGTGGAGCGGGCCGACCTACCCAGACTCGACCGAAACCACCTTCGAGGCGATCGGACAGCCCCAGGAGCTCACGACCGTTACCCAGCTGCCACGGCGCATCTTCACCTTCTCGCATCAGCAGGCCATCGAGGCATGCGTGCAGAACAAAATGGACTTCGTATTCCTCAACTTCGCGCAATACTGCACGAGTTGGGAGGAGCTGCGCGACATTTGGCTACGGCTGAATGAATGCTCGGTTGTGTCCTTCCTCGGCTTCGGCCCCACAATCAACGACATCGTGCGTGTCGGTTCCCCTTCTATCACTGAAGCCCATGTCCGAGACATCTACGAGCGTGCAAGAGCTGCAATCTGAAATCGCAGCCTGGGCCGATGGCCTAAATCCCAACCGCACAGCTCTGTCTCTCATAGCCAAGATGCTCGAAGAGCTTGGCGAGCTCATCGCATCAGAGAGACAAGACGACCCCCTTGAATTAGCCGACGTCTTGATCCTGGCGCTTGATTTAGCCCATGTGCAGGGCATAGACCTAGCCGAGGCAGTACAGCGCAAAATGCGGGTTAATCGTGCTCGCAATTGGGAAATCGCAGACAACGGAGCTATGCGTCATGTCGCTTGAAATCACCACCACTGCAGAATTTCTTCGGTCCAGCCACATCAGCCGCTGGGGCATTGTGCAGGTGGCTAAGCCACAAAACATTGCGGAGCATATGTACCGCGTATGGCTTCTGGTTCGGGACTGGGGTCCGATTGTCGAGCTCTCACCTGATCAGCAGTTCCTGGCTGAACAACTGGCTTTGATGCACGACTTGCCGGAGATCCGCACCGGGGATGCGCCCACACCACACAAGACGCCCGAGCTCAAAGAGCATCTAGCGCAGATCGAGCAGAAGATTTATCCTGGTCTCCGTGCACTAGAGGATCAGGCAGACAAGACCACTGCCGCTTTGGTCAAACACTGCGACACCGCCGAGTCTGTCTTATTTCTCGAAGTCAATGGCCTGGGCACCCATGCCCAACAGGTCAAGCAACTGCTGCGCCGGCAGATGCTGGATCGGCTCGCGCTCTCGCCGTTCACGCCAGAGCAGCAATCAAAGCTGATCGACAAATTCCAAACCACTCTCCACGCCACATGACTGAACTCCAGCATGCCGAAGTCTCCAAGCTCAAGGCCAAGGGCTATTCCAACCTCTACATCTCGGCTTGTGTCGATAATGTGAGCTACCAGCAAATCGAGGCTACTTTCCCGACTCAATACCCCGGTGAGCGTTTTAGTCCTGCCTACCAGGCTTGGCGGATGCAGCAGCCCTGGGTGTGGCGTCCAGACAACAAACAGCCCACTGAAGCCCCCTGGGAGCGCATCAGTCGTGAATGGTTCTGAATTCAAAGAGCTGCTCGAGCAAACGTACGAGCGGCTCACTCAGCTGACTGACACCAAAGGTGCCGAGTACGCGCACGACGCAGACCAATTGGCCAATTTCAAGCGGCTGGGCAACCAGCTGCAGCTGCATCCGACGGTGGTGCTTCTGGTTTACCTCCAGAAGCACCTGGACGCTGTAACCGCCTTTGTTTCGGCAACGAATAAAGGCGAGCAGCCCATCGAATCCGAGCCGATTGATGGCCGGATCGATGACGCGATTCTTTATCTCATCCTTCTAAAAGGCTTGATCCACGATCACCGATGAGCTTCAACCATTTTCTCGACGAGATTGGTCGATATCCTCTGCTCTCAGCGGCAGAGGAGATCACTTTGGCGCGGGCTGTGCAGGCTTGGTTGCCATTGCGTGATAAAAAGAATCTGACCAAGCAAGAGCGAGCTATCGCTCGGCGCGGTAAAAGAGCCTACGACAGCTTTTTTACATGCAACCTGCGTTTAGTGGTCCACACAGCTAAAAAATTCCGACTCAAAGCCACACATCTGACCATCGATGATTTGACACAAGAAGGCTGCATCGGTCTATCTCGTGCGATCGAGAAATTTGATCCTGAACGGGGCTATAAATTCAGCACGTACGCGATGTGGTGGATCAGGCAAGCCTGCATGCGAGCCATCGAGATTCAAGACCGAACAATCCGCTTGCCTGTGACCGCGGTGCAGAAGCTGATGAAAGTCAAGCGGTTTGTGGCTGACTACCAACGTGACACGGGCAATCTACCCACACATGCCCAAATCCGCGAACATGCTGACATCTCGCCCAAGTTTTATGAGGCGTACATGCTGCATTATCACGACTGCGGATCTCTTTATTTCCGCGTTGGCAGCGATGAAGACAACTCAGACTTGAGTTATTTCATTATGGACAACAAGATAGACGTAGCGGCCACAGCCGAAACAGAAGCTCTTCTACGGGACATGGAAGGCTGGCTGAAGTTACTCGATGAGTCCGATCGAAAATTCCTTGCGATGCGCTATGGATTAAATGGCAAGGCTCCACTCACACATCATCAGCTCGGATTAGCTCTGCACATCACTCGTGCGTCCGCGTCATTGCGTGAACAAAGGACTCTGAACAAGTTGCGCAAACGAGCGAATCTAGTAATCCCAGCGCACGCGGGGAGAGTTGCTTAGGCTCGACCCGCCATTCCGCAATCCCAGATGGATGAAGCCCTTGTAGGCGCCATAGCCCAAGGAATGCGGCCAATTGCTGTCGCACCATGTTTGGACTCGATAGATATCAGCTCCTTCGATATAGAAATCGACAGCTCCGCATCCATACTTAAATAGATGCTCGCTATTTCTAGCACCACCCACAGACGAATTGATTGCTGCAGGTCGGTAGCCAGAAGTGATAGTAATAGGCCTATTACCGAATTCTGTGCGGACTCTTTCTAGGAATTCCGCTATGTATGCAGCTACCAAGACCTGATCATCGTTGTCAAATCTTCTAGCTTCCTGGAAGAGAGCAAATTCGCCAAGTTGTATGTGGGATGTCAGATACTCACTGAAATCTGAAATCGCCTTCAGTCTGGTGCGTGATTGCTTGCTTAGATTCAATTCGGCGCTCGACCAACATTTGCCCTCAGCCTTGCGCCGCCGCAGCAGGCTCGCTTCGACGTTGGTGCCTGGATTGCAATACAGCTCCAGAGCAGCAGGGACTCCGGCCCAATCCTTTTCTTCCAGGTAGCGGCTGATCGTCTCAAACCCCGCAGAGCCGTAGAAACCAGAACCGAGGTTGTATGCAAACGACACCAACGCAGACTTCTGGTTGTCGCTCATCTCTTTCCAGGATGGCACGCTGGTCCGCAGTCTCTCAGCAATCCGATCCACCTCAAGCCGCAACAACATGTCGGCTTCGATGATGGTGATTCGATCGCCGCGCTTGACCGGCACGCCACCGCTGTAGCGCGTGGTGCCGTAGCCGATAGTCCAAGGTTTATCGCCGCTCAGCGGGTCCGGGTATGCATTCAGGTGTACACCTTCGAACTCTTTGATCAGCGCGATGGCTGCAGATAGGTCGGCCTGTTTGCCATCCTGGCTCCAGGTCTGGAACCAGCCGCGATCACGGCGCATGGCCGTTCCGTAGCCATTATTAGCCATGTCGGCTTCCAGCTCTTTGATTGCCGCGGCCTGATGGGGCAGCGACCTGTAGTAGCGGAATAGCTGTTCAAGAGTTATCGGTGCCGGGTTGCTCATCAGTTGCCCAGGGTGCAGTTATTCGCAGCTCTTCGCTGCTAATAATTGGTGGCGGCACCGTAGCCGGTTGCGTCTTGTGCCAATCCTCGATCGCATTGTCGAGCTTTGGTTTTAAGGTCGCGT
>Ga0070754_10003540_pt1 | contig 10991 bp, 14 predicted proteins | sample VirMetDEL_Sep_01_FD_75181 | JGI IMG/M metagenome (GOLD analysis project Ga0070754, IMG submission 75181) | Aqueous microbial communities from the Delaware River and Bay under freshwater to marine salinity gradient to study organic matter... | ecosystem: Environmental > Aquatic > Marine >... | reverse complement strand
TGGCGAGCAACCGCCCACTCGCCTGCTGTTTCCAGCCCACCCGCAGATTAGCAATCATGGAGTTTATCTCTCTCCCGCTTCATCCTTACAACCGGGGTAACTTCATTTGGTACAATTCTACTCTACTTTTGGGTTGGTGTCAAGCTGCTTTTATCCAGCTTATTTATTACTTTTCCTGATGTTCTCGATGCTACACATCGGTCGAAGGTTTTCCAAAGCCCAGCACTTGAAAAAGTTTGGATGGTCAAGACTATCATAGCGTAGTTTTGACTGTGGAATGATGTGATCTATGTTCCACTTACCCTCACCTGTTCCATAGTTGTCCCAACTCATCCATTCCTCAAACTGGCTCTCTATGTGTTTGCGAAGTTGTTGTGGGGTGTATGGAAGTGATTTCCAAGTGGAATACTCTTTCATCCCATTACCCTTCTTTATTCCCATTCTCACAAGCCTGCTTACATTCATAGCCATCTTGTATGAGGGGTCTGCTTCGCGGCGTTGTATTACATACTGCGATTGTTTTGCCTTGACCTCTGGTCGTTGGTTATACTCTTTCTGATGTTCGAGCATCCTCTCTTTATTTTTTTGGTAGTAGGACTGCTTCTTTTTTTTGATTATTTCTTTGTTCTCTTTTCGATAGGCTTTTGTCTTTCTAAGAACCTCATCACGGCTTTTTAGATAGTAGCTTTTGTTTGTGATGATACTTCTCTTGTTCTTGCAGGTCTTGCAGTAAGAAACAAAACGACCTATCTTTTTGTTCTGGTAATGGAAGAACTCACTTGTCTCTGGAAAAGAGCAGTTGCAGTCTCTACAAGTTTTCACCTTCATTTTTCTTTGCCTCCTGAATGTAGTGGAGGCAGGCTTTTTCTATGAAGTAAGCAAGTTTCAAACCGTTATCTTTACAATACTGTTTGATGGTTGCGTGTGCTTCTGGTTTCATTTTTAGAGTTTTGTCTGGTTTTGTATCAGCCATTTTTTCCCCTCCTTGCACTAATAAATAGTTCAGTAAGCAAGTAAAAGTATCTTTTTTTACACTTTTGTGTGTTTTTCTTTCAGAAGCTGTCGCATTTTGAAGAGTGCTTGCTCTTTTGCCTTCGCCTCAAGCATAACATCTACATCAAGTCCATAGGTTTCAACAGCAGTCCAGTAAGAATCAGAATGAGCATTCGCTTTGATTTTCTTATCGTTATGCTCCTCTGCTCGACTCTGTGAATAATGAACAACGGGCTTTACACCACCCCAAGTTTTGACTACGAGATTGAGAGCTTCTTCGTTTGTTTGTCCTCCGGTGCAGAATAGGTGATGATGAAGGTCATGGACAATTGGAATACCAATGCGAGAATAAACACCTTCATAAAGCTCTCGGGTTGAATAAAGCGATGCCTTATCATCATTCTCTACACTTAAACGGCTCTGAACCGAATGAGATAGTCGTTCAAAGTTCTTACAAAAGTTGTTGATAGCCATTGGCTTATCATTGTAATGGGCACCAACATGAATGTTAATTTTGTTATAAGGAGTTTGTGAGAGTCCCATTTCATCTAAAATCCTACCATGAACCTCCAAGTCTTTGATTGTGTTTTGGACCACTCCTTCCTTTGGCGAGGTAAGTTTATTGAACGGACCTGGATGGAATGTTAGACGATGCCCAAAACGATTAGCATAATCACCAGCCAACCGAAGAGAAGACTGAATTAGTTTCCAATCAGGTAAATCCTCAAAGCGATACTCTGATGCCCATGGAAAGATTTCCGAAGACATACGAAAGAACTTGATGCCCTTTTCGTGATTCCATTTTAGGATCTTCTCTAAATCGCGGCAGTTCTTTAGAGCAAGTTCAGAAGCATAGGGCAAGCCTTTCTGTTTGAATGTTCTCTGAATCATTGAACGATTAGTTGTAATCGCTTCACGAATAATAGTCCTACCTTCTTTTAGGGGTTGTAATAGTTTAGTGTTGATGCAAGCATAGCCAAGATTATGAGTCATTTAGTCTCCTTGTGTTGCTTTGTTTAAAGCTTCGACGCACAATTTTTTATCTCTTAAATTTTGTTTTTTTGTTGGAGGCTTTACAAAGTAAATCCCTTTTGGAATTTTATTTGTTTTATCCCATACATACCAAGCATATTCTGTGGCATCTGTTCCTTTACCAGTAAAAGATGGGCGCGAAGATAATACAAACAAACTTGTTGGAGGGTTTTGCTTCCACCAATCATATCTTTTCTTAGAACCTAGAAAATTAATTCTCATTAACATGATAACAGTGTCAGCGTTTTTCAATGAATGATCCACAAATTCTCGACTTAGAGAAAATGGGGGATTGGTCAAAATTAAATCTACTTTTCCATTCCAATCGAAAAAATCTTTGTTCTCGGTAATTTCAGAGTAGGAGCAATCAACATTTTTAGATTTAAGAAAATTCATAATTCTACCATCACCAGCACAAGGCTCGTGAGCATTGGAAAATTTTGACCAATCTATTTCTAGGTTTTCATAACACCATGATGGTGTAGGGTAGAAATCTGTGTCATTTAATCTAATTCCTTTTTTTTGTCTAGACATTTAGTTTATATTCCTCATAAATTTCTTTTGCGCCGCGCTTTGTTGAACTAAATTTATAGCCAAGCAGAGCACTTACAAATGCCCTTGCTAAATAAAACGCTCTAGCGTTTTTTTCTTTTTTGCCACTATCGTTAGTTTTGGCGACCCACACTACTGTATCACTCTGGGATACTTTGTCAAGTCCAATCTTCATAATCTGTTCAAATTCACTATTAAAGTATTTTAAAAATACAGGATTGCTTAGTGGCTTACAAAGTCTAACATCTAAAATTGTTTCATCTTTGTCTCTAACAACGATTAAAAGATTCTCCATCTTCTTTTCAAGATATTCCTTGTCCCAAACTTTTGCTATCTTTAAATCTTCTTTAATCTGATTGTCTGGTGTCAAACAGACTGTTTTAATCTCGCCGTCAACCAAGTCCAATTGGGCGATGGAGGGAGTATTTCCAATCTTGTCTTCTACAAGTTGTCCAAACTCACCTTTGTTTTTTTTATTCTTTGTTTTAACTTTTTGTCCAATGATGCTTTTGTAAAACTTTTCAGCTTCTTTGATTGTGGTATTTTTTTTACCCTGCCCTCCGTAGTTAGTGTTGATGCAAGCATAGCCAAGATTATGAGTCATTTGTGTGGTCCTCGTAGTTTTTCCAGAATTTCTCAAAATAGTAATGAAGCGTCGTCATCACCAGAGTCAATATTACTACAAGACCGATAGATTTGTCAAGCTTCCCTAAGTACCGCCAAGTAATGAGGGAAGCTATGAAGGTTGATAAGATTCGCCAGTAAATGACTTTCTTAAGATGGTTGTTGCAGATTTTTTTCTTCATCCAAGCTGGTTTTGCTTTGACTGATTGAATAATACGGGTACCAAGATTGTTTATGTGTTTTAGAATCATAAATTAAATAGAAGGGTATGCCTGCTTTTTGGTGTTCTTTGATAACGACGCCGAGATTACCACCATCGACAATCTTTATTAAATCACCTATTTGCCACTTTTTATATTGTTCCATGTTGGTTGTCCTTTGGGGAGGGACAAGCCCTCCCCGATAAACTCTTGTAGCCATTAATCAACTTCAATAGTTCGGACAACTCGCTTTTGAGCTTCTGGCTTTGGAATCGTAATAGTCAGGATTCCATCTTCATGTTTAGCTACAATTTTATTAACATCAACACCCGTCTCTAAGTTCCAAGAGCGACTGAATGAAGAAACAAAACTAAAAGGATTGTTCTTACTATTGTTATCATAGGTCACTGAAAGAATGCGATCATCTACTTTAATCTTAACCTCGTCTTTCTTTACACCAGGAATGGCAAAGACAATTTGCCAGTTTTCATCACGGTTTAAGACCTGACCATTTCTTTTAGCCTCACTGAACATGTAGGGCTTCGTTAAAAACTCATCAGTAAAATAATCATTGAATAAGTTATCAAATAGATTGTAGTTTTTTCTAGTCATTGTTGTCATTAATTATTCCTCCTTTGTTGTTTGAAATGGCTTGAAGCTTTTCCATGACTTCCTCCAAGCCGGTTTTTTGTTCTGTTAGAACTTGTTTTTCTTCTTCTTTCTCTCCATAAAAACCATTTAGGTTATTATCTAAAAGAGATAGAACATGCTCCAAGTTTCTACACTGTTCTAGGGCGTTCTTGGATATATCTAAAAGAACCTCTGTTGAGTCACCTTCCTCTAGAAAACTTCTAAGATTAACAAGGGTTTTATCTAGTTTGGTTAATTGAATTAAAGCCAAATTAGTGTCTAAAACCAAAGCAGAGTTAAATTTATCTTTCTCAACTAATCTCATATATTTTACTAGCATCAATCATGCTCCACTATAGAATGCCCTGTTCTTACAAGTGTAGACACGGCAGAGATAGAGTTTTGAACTGCGGTACAAGTTACCTTAACTGGATCAATGATTCCTTCCGCAAGGAGATCTTTGATTTCTCCAGTTAGGAAGTCGAAGCCGTTATGCTCTTCTTTGTCCTCCAACACCTTGGAAAGACAAACATCAGCCGACAGACCAGCATTGGAAGCCAGAGTCTTGAAGGGTGCCAGCATCGCTTCACGGACTACATTGTAGCCTAGTCTCTCTTCCGTCGTCAAGCCCCTAGAAGGCTCCTCCAAGGCTCTGTAAGCCCTCACAAGGGCCATTCCACCCCCAGCATGGATTCCGCCAGCCTGAGCGGCTCTGACGGCTTCCAGGGCATCTTCCACGCGGTGTTTCTTCTCTACCATTTCGACCTGAGTTGCTCCACCGACACGAATGATAGCAACACCACTAGAGAGCCGAGTGATTCTTTCTTGAATCTTTTCACACTCTTGTAGGTTTTCTTCAGCTTCAAGCTTTTCTTCAAGCCATTGAATTCTTTCATCAAGCTTTTCGAAATCGCCCTTACCGCCGACAAGTGTTGAAGTTAGCTTTGTAATCTCAGCGGTCTTACAACGACCAAAGTCATCTAGTTTGAACTCCTTGAATTGACGACCTGACTCTCTCTTAAAGAAAGTTCCACCTGTGGCAACAGCTAAATCTTCTAGGATGTTACGGCGTTCTTCGCCATAGCGAGGTGATTTGATAGCCACAACCTTCATTGAGCCACGAAGAGCATTCATGATAAGAGCAGCCAAGAACTGACCTTCAATGTCGTCAGCAACAATAATGAGCGGTTTGTTCTCTCTAGCAGCTAATTCTAGAACTGGTAGCATTGGCTCAACAAACTCTAGCTTGTGGTCTGTGATTAGAACAATACAATCCTCATAACGAACTAACCCTCTTCGCTCATCTGTGATGAACTGGTTAGAAACAAAGCCAGAGTCGATGGTAAAACCTTCAATAACTTCAAGGCTGGTTTGGTGTGAGCGGGCTTCCTCAATTGAAATAGCGCCGTTAGCTCCAGATTGATCGATAGCATTTGAAATTAGCTTGCCGATTTCTTTATCATTATTGGCTGAAATAGTAGCAACATGTTCAACATCCTCAATTCGTTGGATTGATTTAGAGTTATTGCGAAGGTAACTGATTACATCATCTTTGGCTAAATTCATACCATCAATAAAAGGCTTTAGATTTACACCTGAATTGAGATACTTGAGAGATTGATTATAGACCTCTCTAGCCAAAACCGTAGAAGTTGTGGTTCCATCACCAGCATTATGATTGGTTTGTTTTGCGACTTGTTTGATAATAGTAGCCGCTACATTTTCAACAGGATCAGAGAGTTGAAAGTGATTAGCTACTGTTACACCGTCTTTAGTAATAAAAGGTTGTTTGCCTTTTTCTTGAATGATTACATTACGACCGCTTGGTCCCAAGGTCGATGAAACATAATCAGCTAGCTTATTCACACCAGCTTTAATTTTAGATTGTAATTCTTCATTGTCACACAAAGTTGTGTTCATTCATTATCCTCCATTGGTGTTATAAGCATAACACGATAATTTTATTTGTCAAGGTAGTTTTTTGATTTGGACTACAAGTTTTTCATTACCCTTAATGACTCGATGCCACAACATCTTTGGGATAAACAACTCTTGTCCTTCTTCAAGGGGTAGTGGTAGTTGATTGTCTAATTGATAACCCCATCCACCCGATTTAATTACTGTAATTCTACGATCTTCAAGATCCCGGTGCCAGACCAGTTCTTCGTCTGCTACACCGGGATCAAAAGTTCTTACTATCTTATTATCTACTACTTCTTCGTTAAATGGGAAATTACCAGAATCTACCGGGAACATTCTTCCCGAAGTATTTATGGGCTCTACAAGCCCAGTATCCTGGCTTAGTCTTGTCTTTCTTTTCAGCACATTTATGACGTTTCGCAAAAGAAGCTCTAGCTTCTGGATCATTCCAATTTCCTTTTAATCCACCCTTTTGATCACCAAAGGTAACTTTCTTTACATTGCCAGTTTTAGGATCACGGACATAGACCTTCCACTTTTTACCGCCACCAGTGTTTAAAGTTGGCTTATTGAGAGGTGGGTTCTTTTTTTCCTTCGCTTCACTTAATTCTACATCATTTAGCATTGGTATGTCAAGGGGAACTCGTTCACCTTCGTAAATTCCGTATTGCCCTATGTTTGATTGTAGAATCTCGATTTCATGAATCTTTGGTTCATAACCGCCCATCTTCCAAAGAACTCTTGCTTCTTTGATTAATTCAATGTAAGCATCTGATCCTGTTCTAAAAACAGATTCGGTAAGAGGCAGTTTGTTTTTGATGTGGTAGCTTAGATGCTCGGAAACAACTTCAGTCTTTACTTTTTTTTTAGTGTCTTTACAAGGAACATAATCACACTTTTCGTCTTTACCATCGCCGTCGTCATACTTGCCAGCTTCGTCAAGTTCCTCTACTTCTTCTTCGTTCATAGACATTTCTTTTTCTTCTTTTAAGAATCTCTTAAAGCTTTCCATTAACTCTTTCATTACTTTTCCCCTTTGGCTGATTTTTTACCCCAAGTCTTTGATCTGCCCCGCTCTTTACAAGCTGCTGGTGTTGGACGGCAAGCTGGGTATTTAGCCCTCTTCTCACCTTCTTGTCTGCCACAAGGCTTACATTTGCCATTACGACAGGTGTTACAATCAACCCAACCGCCTGTTTTACCTGGGCTTCCTTTTCTCTTAAACCAATCTCTTAGGTTTGATTCTTTGCTTGATTCTGTTCCAGCTTTTTTCTTTTTAGCTTCTTCTAATTCTGCTTTGGATAGTTTGGAATAATAAGCTGGGTCTTCTGTTAGATGATCCATAGCAATTTCATGAGCTATTGCTGAATTACTTGTGTGTTCCATTTCAACTTTGATGCCTTTGGCTAATTCAGATTCTATTTGTTTGACAGAAACACCATGTTTGTTAGCTAGTTCTTGGTGCTGTTGTTCCATGTCCCCAGTAAGCTTAGAGGCTAAACCGCCCCGAATTTCTTCTTCTTTTAAGCCTTTCCAGATTTTGCCTTGACGGCATTTAACGATTGCTCCTGAAGCATAAGCCGATGGGAACGCATCGTATTTTCTCTTAGCAATGCGATAGCAGCGATCTTTCTTGCCTTTCTTTCTTTCTTCTAGGCTTTTCTTGTTTCGCTCTTGCCAATCTGCTGAGATGTCATCATCTTCAATTGGTCCACCTTTAGCCCAAGTACGGCAACTTCTTGCGGAATGGCATTTAAAGTGATGCATCCAGCAATAGCCTAAGCGACCATCATCGTCTGATGTTTTACCGGGCATACACTCATCCATTCTTGGTGAGATGTCGAAAGCTACACAATTACCGCAAAGTGATTTCTTTGCTGCTTCTTCTGTTGTATCCCAGTGTTCAGCAATATCTTTCCAGTAATCACCAGGCTCGTCTACATTTAGAGGACCGTATTGAATGTGATCTGCTTTGATAGCAGCATCTCTATTCTTTGTATTGAGTCCTAGATCTTGTGTTGCTGCTGGGCATTTAAGCTTTTTGCCTATTGAAAGCTCACCAATTGTAATTACGATCATCTGCCAAAGACCTCTTTCATAAGTAGTTGTAGTTGGTCATCAAACTCTTTTGATTCTTCAAGTGGGCGATCAAGTCCCATAGCAGGCTGAGAAGCGCGAGCTTGCCTTCTTGTTGCGCTAACTCTTTGAGCTTTAGCTGTTTCCGCCGCTCTTTCAGCTTCTGCTTGAGCTTGTGTTTCTGCGGTCTTTTTCTCGATGTTTAATGCCGCTTCTCTAGCACTAATAGCTTCTTGGTCGTTCCGTAAACCACCAGCAAAGTAAGATTGTAGTTGCTGTGTTAAAGACTTGAGACTTGAGAAGATTTCAAAGACAATTTCATTTAACTCTCCAGTAACTCTATCAAGCATCTTCTTTACATTATCAACACCAATGTTAATTGTAGCCCCTTCTATTTTTGATTTAGATTGTCCCTCTGGGAATAAATTACCAGGAGTTGGTTGAGCTAGTTTGTCAATGTTAACAATTGCATTTTGATTTAATTTGAAATGGTGAGTGTCAACATAACCTTTTGAAACTGTTAAAGCCTTCTTTTTTGTATCCTCATCAGCTTGATTATAAAAATCAACGGAGTTTTTGATTAGAGTTTTTATGTCTTTTTCATAGAAATAAAGATTGTTTATTTGAGTTTGTCTAAGAGCAGATAATTCTGTTCTAGCATATGTTTTTCTAACATCTTCATCATTAGCTTTAATAATTGCTAATCCAAGTTCTGTTTTGCTAAACCCGGTTTTATTTTTTATTTTACTTGAAAATAAAGGATGTAAGGCGTTGTTTATCGTGGTTGTTTTTATAGTTCCTTTTCCTCTCTCACCTTTGACAAGATCCTCGTTATTGGCATAATCTAAAACTTGTAGAATTTGTTCTAAGTCAACCGGTCCAAGTTGAGCTTCGATTTCTTCTTTATTGCTTTCAAATCTTTTTGTCAAAGCATCAACAAATGTTGACTCAACTTCTTCTGGTGATGGTAATTCTAGCTTTTTTGTTGGTAGTTCTTCGACATTCTTGCCACCTGATTCGATAAAGGTCTTTGGTAATAAAACGCTTGTTGTTGATTCTGGGCCACTTGATTTTGAAATAATGTTAAAAACATCATCTAAATTAAAATTGAAACGATAAAATTCTAATTGACCTTTTTGCTCTAAGCCTTTGCCTTGTAAAGCTTTTGTAACACAAACATACTGCATCTCACCTTTACTTACAAGATCGTTACATAAATCAGTAAAGCTTCCTCCTGCTTCCAACTGACCTTCTTTGTAAAGCTTCAAACTGATTGGAGTTTCTTTACCACCAAGCCTGGAAACTAAGTCAGCAATTGTTTGACTATTTGTTGGAACTTGATACCCATCAAGTAGAACAGCCAAGAAGGATTCAAAAGAAAAGCCTGCTGAAGCTGCATTAAAGTGTGTAACTATAGTTGTTAGTGTTTTGTAAAAAGTTAGATAGGAGATAATGTTTGCTGCTGCTAAAGCTCCACCGCGGTCGCCAATAAAACCTTTTTGTCTTAGATACTCTTCATCACCCTCAAAGAACTTATTAAGCTCTTGCATTTTTTCAGCAATGTCGTTGCCTGGAATTCTTGAAAGAAAGTCTTGTAGTTGTTTTCTTTGTTCTGAAGGGATTTCACCACCTTCACGAGTTTCTAATTGTGACCAGCCAATCTCAGATAGTGGAATCTCTGGAATAGCATTATAGGTCAGGGTCATGCTACCCGCCTCTTCCTTTATTACTTTCTTGTCTAATTTTAGATTACTGTCTAACACTTCGTTGATAAGGTTTAAAATTAATTCAGAACTCATAATTCATCCTCTTGAATAAATAGTGGTTTAGAAATCAAAAGAGCAGAGGTTTTATCCCCCTGCTCTTTCTATTTTGTAACACTTGAATAAACAAGAACTTACTTTCTTTTCTTTGACTCTTTAACTAGGCGGCGAGCGACTCTCTTAAGGACTCTCTCCATTAGCTCTTCTTCGCCCATCTCAGGAGCCATTTCCATTTCGCCCTCTGGAGCTTCGGGTTCTTCAATTTCCTCACCTGAGCGGACATCAATCTTAATCTTGAGTGAATCACCGATAGCTTGAGCCATTGCCTCTAGACCAGCCTTTACAGCGGCTTCGACATCGGATTGTGACATTGAACCTTCCATTTCTGGCTCATCTTCAACTTCAAGTTCTTCTTCAGCTTCTGGTTCATCTTCAACTTCAAGTTCCTCTTCTTCTTGTTCTGAAAGCATGGACTCTAATTCAGCGAGCATGTCGTCTTCTTCGGGTTCTCCGTACCCTCCTGCATCGTCTTCATACATCGTATCCATATCATGGTCTTCTTCATACATCATATCGCCTTCTTTCATTTCTTCATCATACATCTCTGAAAGAAGTGACTTTGAGTGGTTTTCAATACCAGCATACTTAGCCCAACGGCGAGCGACGCTTTCATTGATAAGTGGTTTCTTAGACATTTGTAATTCTCCTTAAAGTGTTACATCAATAAATAGTTCATTAAAACTCAAAGTTCTCTTTTTTGAGCTTTTCTACTGCTTTATCCTGAATTTGTTTAATTCTAACATAACTGACGCCCAATCTTTCGGAGACTTCTCTGAGAGTTAAAGGCCCATTTTTGTCTATTGAAATCAAACTACAATTCTGGTCTTCTAAATAATTAATCCAATGCCGACATTTTTTCTCGGAACATTCACAATTTTTTCCTTGTTCTCTTATACATTCCATTATAACTCCGGATGGTGACTTTCTATTAAGTCAAAAATGTTATCTAATTCATCTTCTGTGATTGTAAGTTTTTCTCTTAATTTTTTAGAGTTCTCAACATTTTTAGAAACTCTATATCTTCTAGCTCTATTGCTAATCTTGGCTTTTTCTTTATAAGCCTCTAGGAAGGCTCTGAATAGGGGGTCATCAGTGATGTAAGCCTCCATGATCGCTCTAAATAATCTTGTTTGTGTCAACT
>Ga0070754_10003533_pt1 | contig 11001 bp, 7 predicted proteins | sample VirMetDEL_Sep_01_FD_75181 | JGI IMG/M metagenome (GOLD analysis project Ga0070754, IMG submission 75181) | Aqueous microbial communities from the Delaware River and Bay under freshwater to marine salinity gradient to study organic matter... | ecosystem: Environmental > Aquatic > Marine > Coastal... | reverse complement strand
TCGTACAGACGAGTTGTTGCTTTAACTCGTCTGTACGAGTACTTTTGCCTTCGGCGTGCTGCCAATGACTGCCCCCCAAATAAAAAAATCAAAGTGGAAACCAAGCATGAGCCACGACTATTCCAACATTGCCCGCGAGATCCTCGAGCACCTCGGGGGCAGCGACAACCTTGAGCAAGCTGCCCACTGCGTGACCCGCCTGCGCCTGGCGCTCAAGGACCCGAGCCTGGTCAACAACAGCGCGTTGAACCAGGTCGATCTGGTCAAGGGCTCGTTCTTCACCGGCGGTTTGTTCCAGGTGGTGATCGGCCCCGGCGAAGTGGAAAAGGTCTACGCCGCCCTGCGCGAACAGACCGGCCTCGCTGCCGCCACCATCGCCGATGTGAAGAAGAAGGGCGCCGACAAGACCAACGCCATGCAGCGCCTGGTGCGGGTGTTCTCCGATGTGTTCATGCCGATCCTGCCCGCGTTGATCATCGCCGGCCTGCTGATGGGCGTGAACAACCTGATGGGCGCCAAGGGCATGTTCATCGAGGGCCAGACGCTGCTGGAGGCCTACCCGAACCTGGATGGCCTGTGGAGCCTGATCAACCTGATGGCCAACACCTCGTTCGTGTTCCTGCCGGCGCTGGTGGGCTGGTCGGCGGCCAAGCGCTTTGGCGGCAGTGAAATCCTCGGCATCGTGCTCGGCCTGATGCTGGTGCACCCCGATCTGCTCAATGCCTGGAACTACGGCAAGGCGGTCGCCGGGCTCGACGGCCAGAGCCTGCCGTACTTCGATATTTTCGGTTGGTTCAAGATCGAGAAAGTCGGCTACCAGGGGCAGATCCTGCCGATCCTGATGGCGGCGTATGTCATGAGCGTCATCGAGAAATGGTTGCGCGCTCGCGTACCCAACGCCATTCAATTGCTGGTCGTGCCGATCACCACCATCGTCGTCACCGGCGTGCTGGCGTTGGCGATCATCGGCCCGGTCACCCGTCACCTCGGCATCCTGATCACCGAAGGCGTGGTCACCCTGTTTGACCTGGCGCCGATGGTCGGCGGAGCGATTTTCGGCCTGCTGTACGCGCCGCTGGTGATCACCGGCATGCACCACATGTTCCTCGCCGTGGACCTGCAATTGATCTCCACCCAGGGCGGCACGTTTATCTGGCCGATGATCGTGATGTCCAACCTGGCCCAGGGCAGCGCCGCGCTCGCGGTGTTCTACACCACCCGCAATGCGCGGGATAAAAGCATGGCCTCGACCTCAGCGATTTCCGCGTACTTCGGCATCACGGAACCGGCAATGTTCGGGGTGAACCTGCGCTTCAAGTTTCCGTTTTACGCGGCCCTGGTGGGCTCGGCGCTGGGCAGCATTTTCCTGTCGCTGAACAAGGTGCAGGCGTCGGCCATCGGGGTGGGTGGCTTGCCTGGGTTTATTTCGATCGTGCCGAGTGCCATTCCGATGTTTGTGATTGGGATGGTGGTCGCGATGGTGGTGCCGTTTGTTCTGACCTGTGCGTTGAGCATGAAGATTGTTCGGCCGGGTTATCGCGTCGTCTGATCGACCGCTATCGGGGGCAAGCCCCCTCCCACATTTGACCGCGCTCACAATTCTACTGAAGGAACCCACCATGCAAGACTGGCAACACTCGGTGATCTACCAGATCTACCCCAAGAGCTTCCACAGCCACGCGGGTAACGCCACCGGTGACCTGCTGGGCATCGTGGACAAACTCGACTACCTCCAATGGCTGGGCGTGGATTGCCTGTGGATCACCCCGTTCCTGCGCTCGCCGCAACGGGACAACGGCTACGACATCAGCGACTACTACGCCATCGACCCCAGCTACGGGACCATGGCCGACTGCGACCTGCTGATCAGCGAAGCGGCCAAGCGTGGCATCAAGCTGATGCTCGACATTGTGGTCAACCACACCTCCATCGAACATGAGTGGTTCCAGCAGGCGCGTAGCAGCCTCGACAACCCCTACCGCGACTTCTACATCTGGCGCGACCAGCCGAACAACTGGGAATCCAAGTTCGGCGGTTCGGCCTGGGAATACGAGGCGCAAACCGGCCAGTACTTCCTGCACCTGTTCGACCACACCCAGGCCGACCTCAATTGGGACAACCCCCAGGTGCGTGCCGAGGTGTTCAAGTTGATGCGCTTCTGGCGTGACAAAGGCGTGGGCGGTTTCCGCCTGGACGTGATCAACCTGATCTCCAAGCCCGCCGATTTCCCCGAAGACAACAGTGACGGCCGCCGCTTCTACACCGACGGCCCGAACGTGCATGAATACCTGCAGGAGATGCACCGCGAAGTATTTGAAGGCCATGACCTGATCAACGGCGGCGAGATGTCGTCCACCAGCCTTGAACATTGCATTCGCTACTCGCGGCCAGAGTCGAAAGAGCTGTCGATGACCTTCAACTTTCATCACCTGAAAGTCGATTACCCGAACCTGCAGAAGTGGGTGAAGGCTGACTTCGACTTCCTGCAACTCAAGCAGATCCTCTCCGACTGGCAACTGGGCATGCAGGCCGGTGGCGGCTGGAACGCGCTGTTCTGGTGTAACCACGATCAACCCCGGGTGGTCTCGCGGTTTGGTGACGACGGCGAGCATCGCGTGGTCTCGGCCAAGATGCTCGCCACCGCGCTGCACTTCCTCCAGGGCACGCCGTTCGTGTACCAGGGCGAAGAACTGGGCATGACCAATCCGGGCTTCGACAGCATCGATCAGTACCGCGATGTGGAGACCCTGAACATCTTCCGCCTCAAGCGCGATGCCGGTGAATCCGAAGCGGCGAGCATGGCGGCGATCATGCAGAAGTCCCGCGACAACGGCCGTACGCCCATGCAGTGGAACGCGCAGCCGAATGCGGGTTTCAGCACCGGCGAGCCCTGGATCGGCCTCCCGGCGAATGCCGCGCAGATCAACGTTGAACACCAGCTCGACGATCCCGACTCCGTGCTGCATCACTACCGCGCGCTGATCGCCCTGCGTCGTCACGAACCGCTGATTCAAGAAGGGGTTTACCGCCAACTGCTGCAAGACCATTTGCAGGTCTGGGCGTACCTGCGCGAAGGCCACGGCGAGCGCCTGCTGGTGCTGAACAACTTCTATGGCCAGCCCTGTGAAATCCAACTGCCTGGCGACGTGATCGACGCGGCGACCGAGCAACGCCTGCTGATCAGCAACTACCCGGACTGCCCGCCACGCACGGCCACGGTGATTTTGCGCCCGTACGAATCCTTTGTGCTGCACCTGAAGGACTGAACCCGGAACTCCCGCAGCTGCTACGGAGAGCGCAGGGTGCTTCAAAAAACATAATAAAAATATCGGAGTGCTTCATGAAAACAACAATAAAGCTGGGCCTCGTTGCATCCTGCCTGAGCCTGCCATTCGGTGCGCAGGCCCTGGAATTTGCCGGTTACTTGCGCAGCGGCGCGGGGACCTCGACAGGCAGTGGCAAGCAGCAGTGTTTCCAGTTGCCGGGGGCGCAAACCAAATATCGACTGGGCAACGAATGCGAGCAGTACGCCGAGCTGGAACTGCGTCAGGACCTGCTGACCCTCGACGATGGCTCAGTGCTCAGCGTTGACGCTATGGCATCGCTGTACAACCAATACGACCGCGCCCTTAAATTCCAGGGCGAAGACAACGGCTCGGCGCGCATGCCGCAGATGTATGCGCAGTGGTCGAACCTGCCAGCCCTCAATGGCGGTTCGCTGTGGGCCGGTCGGCGTTACTACAAACGCAATGACATCCATATTTCCGACTTCTACTACTGGAACCAGAGCGCCACCGGCGGCGGAATCGAGGACGTGCTGATCGGCGACCTCAAGTACAGCTACGCCATTTCGCGCAAGGACAACCTGTACCAGAAGGAATACGCCACCCGTCACGACTTCAACGTCGCGGGCTTCAAGATCAAACCCGGCGGCGAGCTGGAGCTGGGCTTGAGCCATATCGAAAAGGCCGGTGGGCGTGACACCCACAGCGGCTGGGCACTCACCGCGCAGCATGTGCAAAAACCCTTCCTGGGCGGCAAGAACAAATTCGCTTTGCAGTACGGCGAAGGCCCCGGCACCGGCCTGGGCTACACCGGCAATACCTTCCTGGATAACAGCAGCAAAAGTTAGCGCGCCGTGGAGTTCTTCGACTGGCAGGTGACCCCGCGTTTTGGTGGGCAGATCGAGGCGGTGTACCAGAAGGATATTCGCCCCGGCAGCCAGGACCAGACCTGGATGTCCATCGGCGTACGCCCCGCGTATGCGATCAGCGAACAATTCAAACTGGTCACCGAGCTTGGGCATGATCAGGTCGATGCCACCGGCGGCACGCGCAAGCTGAGCAAATTTACCTTCGCCCCGACCTGGTCGCCCAACGGCCCGGATTTCTGGGCGCGGCCGGAAGTGCGTTTGTACTACACCTATGCGACCTGGAACGAAGCGGCCAAGCGTGCAGCGAATGAACTGGCGGCGGGCTCGGCGTTGTCCGACACCGGCGCCTATGGCACCGCGCGGCATGGGTCGAACGTGGGCGTGCAGGTTGAATACTGGTGGAAATAAGTTATCCATGGGGAAGGCATCTACCCAAGGATTTTTACAGAACAAAACGGCAGGTGACGTCATGACCGCAACTCAACCCCTGGAATTGCTGGCGCCCTTGTCCGGCGTGCTGCTGGCACTGGACAAGGTGCCTGACCCGGTGTTCGCCAGCCGCATGATCGGCGACGGCCTGTGCATCGATCCCACCTCGCAGACCCTGTGTGCGCCCCTGGCCGGGGTGATCAGCAATATCCAGGACAGTGGGCATGCGGTCAGCGTCACCGACGACAACGGCGTGCAGGTGCTGATGCATATCGGCCTGGACACCGTGAGCCTGGCGGGCAAGGGCTTCACCCGCCTGGTCGAGGAAGGCCAGCGGGTGGAGGCCGGGCAAGCCTTGATCGAATTCGATGCCGACTATGTGGCACTCCACGCACGCAGTTTGCTGACCTTGATGCTGGTGGTCAGCGGCGAGCTGTTCACGCCATTGGCAAGCGGCCTGGTGGAATTGGGCCAACCGGTGTTGCAGGTTGCGCCCGGCAACCGGGTAGAGGAGGCCGATGAGGAGGAGGGCGATGCACGCTTCTCAAAACCGTTGACCTTGCCCAACACCAACGGTTTGCACGCGCGCCCGGCCGCCGTATTGGCCCAGGCGGCGAAAGGTTTTAACGCGAGCATTTACCTGCACAAGCAAACCCAGAGTGCCAACGCCAAGTCGCTGGTGGCGATCATGGCGCTGCAAACCGTGCAGGGCGACACCTTGCAAGTGAGTGCGGCCGGTGACGACGCCGAGGCGGCGATCCAGGTGCTGGTCGCGCTGTTGCTTGAAGGCTGCGGCGAGGCCATCGCGGCACCGGCTGCACAGCTTGAAGCGCCCCTGCCGGTATCGTCGGCGACGCTGCTGCGAGGCGTTTGCGCATCGCCGGGATCGGCGTTTGGCCAAGTGGTCCAGGTTGCTGAGCCCGAGCTGAAGGTGATTGAACAGGGCGCTGGCGAGGCGTTCGAGCGCGCCGCTTTGGACCGTGGCTTGCTGGCTGCAACCGAAGCGCTGCAAGCCCTGCAAACCCAGGCGGCGGGCAGTGCCCAGGCGGAGATTTTTCGTGCCCATCAGGAGTTGCTTGAAGACCCGACGCTGCTGGAACAAGCCGATGGCCTGCTGGCCGAAGGCAAGAGCGCCGCGTTTGCCTGGAACAGCGCCAGGGTTGCCACTGCCCAGCTGTTCCAGAACCTGGGCAATGCCCTGTTGGCCGAACGTGCGGCGGACCTGGCGGATGTCGGTCAGCGCGTGCTGAAACTGATCCTCGGTATTCAAGACCGCGCCTGGGACCTGCCCGACCGCGCGATCCTGGTCGCCGAGCAACTGACGCCTTCGCAAACCGCCAGCCTCGATCCCAAAAAAGTGCTGGGGTTTGTCACCGTCGGCGGCGGGGCGACCAGACATGTCGCGATCCTGGCGCGGGCCTTGGGCCTGCCTGCCATATGCGGGGTCGGGCTTGAAGTGCTGGCGCTGGCCAACGGCAAACAGGTCCTGCTCGACGCCGACAAAGGCGAGTTGCACCTGGATCCCAACCTGGCCGAGATCGAACAGCTGGAAGCTGCGCGTAAGCAGCACGTGCTGCGACGTCAGCGTGATGTGGCGCAGGCTTTAGTGCCTGCGATTACCCGCGACGGCCATCACGTCGAGGTGAGCGCCAACGTCGCTTCGTTGCAGGAAGTGGAGCAATCCCTGGCCCTGGGGGGTGAAGGCGTCGGCCTGCTGCGCTCGGAGTTTTTGTACCTGGATCGCAATCGCGCCCCAAGCGTGGATGAGCAGGCCGCCACCTACAGCGCCATCGCCCGTGCCCTGGGCACCGAGCGCAATCTGGTGGTGCGCACCCTGGACGTGGGCGGCGATAAACCCCTGGCGTACGTGCCGATGGACAGTGAAACCAACCCGTTCCTGGGCCTGCGCGGTATACGCCTGTGCCTGGAGCGCCCGGAGCTGTTGCGTGAACAGTTGCGCGCGATCCTCGCCAGTGCCGGGCTGGCACGCCTGCATATCATGTTGCTGATGGTCAGCCTGCTGTCGGAGCTGCACCTGGCCCGCCAGATTATGGAGGAAGAAGCCCAGGCCCTTGGGCTCAGCGCGTTGCCCAAACTGGGCATCATGATCGAGGTGCCGTCTGCGGCCCTGATGGCCGATGTGTTTGCGCCCCATGTGGATTTCTTCTCCATCGGCACCAACGACCTGACCCAATACACCCTGGCCATGGACCGTGATCACCCGCGCCTGGCCAGCCAGGCCGACAGCTTTCACCCGGCGGTATTGCGCCTGATCGCCACCACCGTCACGGCCGCCCATGCCCATGGCAAGTGGGTGGGCGTATGCGGCGCACTGGCGTCCGAAGCCCTGGCGGTGCCGGTGTTGCTCGGGCTGGGGGTGGATGAACTGTCGGTCAGTGTGCCGCTGATCCCTACCATCAAGGCCACCGTGCGCGGGCTGGACCTGGCCGGCTGCCAGACCATTGCCCGTCAGGTACTGGGCCTGGAAGAGGCCGTCCAGGTACGCGAGGCCTTGCGCCTCTACCACGCGGCCACCGTTGAAACCTCACCTGTCGTGGAGCACTGAGCATGTTCGAGAAATTGCAGCGGGCGTTCTGGAAAGCCCTGACCCCGGATTTGATTGCCGAGACGGTGGCGGTGCCGACACAGGGGCTGTTGTCGGCCGAGGTGCTGAGTGCGCTGGGCGGTGCGAATAACCTCAGGTCGCAGCAGCGTGTGGCGCTGACGCGGGTGCGGGTGCAATTGCAGGATGCGGGGCGGTTGGATGAGGCGGCGTTGAAAGCGGCGGGTGTGGCGGGCGTGATGGTGTTGGCGGGAGGAGTGGTCCACCTGATCACCGGCCTCTGATCCATGTAGCGATCAAAAGGTGGTGTCTGAAATGTTGCGGTCAGAGTTGCGGAGTGTCTTCCGGCGGCTTGGTTTTATCCACACCCGGCACATGCAGATTACCTTCCACCACCTGGTTACCCTCCAGCTGCGGCTGGGTCACCCAGGTCAGGATGTCGTAGTAGCGCCGGATGTTCGCCACGAAGTGCACCGGCTCGCCGCCCCGGGCGTAGCCGTAGCGGGTCTTGCTGTACCACTGCTTCTGCGACAGGCGCGGCAGCATCTTCTTCACGTCCAGCCACTTGTTCGGGTTCAGGCCTTCCTTCTTCGCCAGGATTCGCGCGTCGTCCAGATGGCCGGTGCCGACGTTATAAGCGGCGAGGGCGAACCAGGTGCGGTCGGGCTCGGCGATCTTGTCGTCCAGCTCGTCCTTGATCTTGGCCAGGTACTTGGCGCCGCCCATGATGCTTTGCCTGGCATCCAGGCGATTGGACACGCCCATGGCCTGGGCGGTGTTCTGGGTCAGCATCATCAGGCCGCGCACGCCGGTCTTTGAGGTGACCGCCGGTTGCCACAGCGATTCCTGATAGCCGATAGCCGCAAGCAGGCGCCAATCGACTTTTTCTTCCTTGGCGTAGGCGCGAAAGTGCTTCTCGTATTTGGGCAACCGCTGCTGCAAATGCTGGGCGAAGGTGTAGGCGCCGACATAGCCGAGTACATCGACGTGCCCGTAATAGCGGTCTTTAAGGCGTTGCAGGGTGCCGTTCTTTTCCACCTTGTCCAGGTAGCTGTTGATTTCGTTGAGCAGGCTGTTGTCGTCGCCGGCGGCCACGGCCCAGCTCTGGTTGCTGGCATTGCCGAGGTCGAACGCCACCCGTACGTTGGGGAAGTACACCTGGTTCATCGCCACTTCGTTGGAGTCCACCAGGGTCAGGTCGATTTGCCCCTCGTCCACCATGCGCAGCAGGTCGACCACCTCGACGGCATCGGATTCTTCGTATTCGATGGCCGGGTTCTGCTTCTTAAGCGCGGCCAGTTGTTCGGCGTGGGTGCTGCCCTTGAGCACCATGATCTTCTTGCCCACCAGGTCCGCCGCGTTCGTCGGGCGTGACTGGCCGTTGCGGTAGATGATCTGCGGGGTGACTTCCAGGTAAGGGTGGGAGAACCGCACCTGTTGCTGGCGTTGCTCACTGCTGACCAGGCCGGCCGCGGCGAGCACCGGGCCGTTGGGTTTGCCCAACTGGCCGAACAGGTCGTCGAGGTTGTCGGCGGTCTCGATTTCCAGCTTCACGCCCAGGTCATCGGCAAAACGCTTGACCAGTTCGTATTCGAAACCGGTTTCACCGTTGCGGTCCTGGAAGTAAGTCGCCGGGCTGTTTCGGGTAATCACCCGCAATACGCCATCCTCCTTGATTCGCTCGAGCGTGCTGGGTTTATCAACACAGGCGCTGAGCATCAGGAAGAGTCCGGTGACGATGAGCCATCTGGCGCATCGCGGGCGCAAAGCAGTTGGGGAGAACATCTGCGCAGTATACGCAAACGGCCCACGGCGCCATATCTCGACAGCGGCGGACTTGTCTGCTAGCGCCGCCAAAACTGTGCTGCAGCCCGCAGAAACGTGGCTTGGCGCCCGATTGTGACGGTTAAAATAACTGCGCGGAATGCCTTGGATAACGCCCCGATAGCGTGCAAACCGTGTTAACTGACGTTCGGCAGCCGCCAGCGGTGCCGTTTCGGGTGCCGTTGGCGATGGTTTACGCTAGAATGCACGGCCTCAAAGCACACCCCTTCCCGAGGCTGTCCCGAAGATGTTGATCCTGCGCGGCGCTCCTGCCCTTTCTGCCTTTCGCCACAGCAAACTCCTTGAACAACTGAGCCAGAAGGTTCCAGCGGTTACAGGCCTGTATGCTGAATTTGCTCACTTCGCCGACGTTACCGGCGTCTTGACCGCCGACGAACAGCAAGTGCTCGCACGCCTTCTGAAGTACGGCCCAAGCGTTCCCGTTCAAGAGCCGACCGGCCGCTTGTTCCTGGTTCTGCCACGGTTCGGCACCATCTCGCCCTGGTCGAGCAAGGCCAGCGATATCGCCCGCAACTGCGGCCTGGAGAAGATCCAGCGCCTGGAGCGTGGTATCGCGTTCTACGTCGAAGGTGGGTTCAGCGACGCCGAGGCCGAGCTGATCGCCAGCAGCCTGCACGACCGCATGACCCAGATCATCGTCAGCCAGCTGGAACAGGCTGCCGGCCTGTTCAGCCACGCCGAACCCAAGCCGCTGACCGCGATTGACGTGCTGGGCGGTGGCCGCGCTGCGCTGGAGAAGGCCAACACCGAGCTGGGCCTGGCCCTGGCCGAAGACGAGATCGACTACCTGGTCAACGCCTTCACCGGCTTGAAGCGCAACCCCCACGACATCGAACTGATGATGTTCGCCCAGGCCAACTCCGAGCACTGCCGTCACAAGATCTTCAACGCCAGTTGGGACATCGACGGCGAGAGCCAGGAAAAAAGCCTGTTCGGCATGATCAAGAACACCTACGTGATGCACAGCGAAGGCGTTCTGTCGGCGTATAAGGACAACGCCTCGGTGATCGTCGGCTCGGTTGCCGGCCGTTTCTTCCCGGACCCTGAAACCCGCCAGTACGGCGCGGTGCAGGAGCCGGTGCACATCCTGATGAAGGTCGAGACCCACAACCACCCGACCGCGATTGCCCCGTTCCCGGGCGCAGCCACCGGTTCCGGCGGCGAGATCCGCGACGAAGGTGCCACCGGCCGTGGCGCCAAGCCAAAGGCCGGCCTGACCGGTTTCACCGTGTCCAACCTGCAGATCCCGGGCTTCGAACAGCCATGGGAAGTGCCGTACGGCAAGCCTGAGCGCATCGTGACGGCGCTGGACATCATGATCGAAGGCCCGCTGGGCGGCGCCGCGTTCAACAACGAATTCGGGCGTCCGGCGCTGACCGGTTATTTCCGTACTTTCGAACAGTCCATCACCACCCCCCGTGGCGATGAAGTGCGCGGCTACCACAAGCCAATCATGCTGGCTGGCGGCATGGGCAACATCCGTGAAGAACACGTCAAGAAAGGCGAGATCCTGGTCGGCTCCAAGCTGATCGTGCTCGGCGGCCCGGCAATGCTGATCGGCCTGGGCGGCGGCGCGGCTTCCTCCATGGCCACCGGCACCAGCTCGGCAGACCTCGACTTCGCTTCCGTACAGCGCGAAAACCCTGAGATGGAACGCCGCTGCCAGGAAGTCATCGACCGTTGCTGGCAGTTGGGTGACAAGAACCCCATCAGCTTTATCCACGACGTCGGCGCCGGCGGTTTGTCCAACGCCTTCCCGGAGCTGGTCAACGATGGCGACCGCGGTGGCCGCTTCGAACTGCGCAACATTCCAAACGACGAGCCGGGCATGGCCCCGCACGAAATCTGGAGCAACGAATCCCAGGAACGTTACGTACTGGCGGTCGGCCCTGAAGACTTCGCGCGCTTCCAGGCCATCTGCGAACGCGAGCGTTGCCCGTTTGCCGTGGTCGGCGAAGCCACTGCCGAGCCGCAACTGACGGTCACCGACAGCCACTTCGGCAACAGCCCG
>Ga0070754_10003528_pt1 | contig 11006 bp, 8 predicted proteins | sample VirMetDEL_Sep_01_FD_75181 | JGI IMG/M metagenome (GOLD analysis project Ga0070754, IMG submission 75181) | Aqueous microbial communities from the Delaware River and Bay under freshwater to marine salinity gradient to study organic matter... | ecosystem: Environmental > Aquatic > Marine > Coastal... | reverse complement strand
GCTGTGGCCTCGCTCAACGAGCTCACCGACTGTGACGTGGTGATCACCATGCTGCCCAACAGTGCCATCACCGAAGCCGTGGTGCTGGGCGATCCGCAGAAACCGGGCTTGTGTTCGGTGTTGAAGGCGCCGACGGTTGTGGTGGACATGGGCTCTTCCCATCCGGTGCGCACGCGCGAACTGTCGCAACGCCTCGCAGAGGCCGGCGTGGCCCTGCTCGATGCACCGGTCTCCGGCTCGGTCGCCAAGGCGCGCTCGGGCACGCTCTCCATCATGGTGGGTGGCCCCGATGCGGCCTACGAGCGCGTGCGCGCGGTGCTGCAGACCATGGGCAGCCAGCTCATCCGCACTGGCGAGGTGGGTTCTGCCCACGCCATGAAGGCGCTGAACAATTACGTCTATGCCGCCGGCCTTCTGGCCACCAGCGAGGCCCTGCTCGTGGCCCGCGGCATGGGCCTGGATCTGGACATCCTTGCCGAGGTGCTGAACGCGTCCAGCGGCCGCAACGTCGCCACCGAGACCAAGCTGCGCCAGTTCATGATCTCGCGCGAATTCAATGGCGGCTTCGCCCTGGGCCTGCAGGCCAAGGACCTGGCCACCGCACGCGGCCTGCAACAGGCCACCGGCGTGGCCACACCGCAGATGAATCTTTGCGCCGACCTCTGGCAACAGGCGGTGGACGAGCTGGAGGTGGGTGTGGACAACACCGCCATCCTGCGCCTTCTCGAACGCCGCAGCGGCATCGACGCCTGAACCCTTCATCCAAGGAACCCCCACTCATGTCACTCATCCAGATCCGCAAACGCTCCCTCACGGTGGAAACCATCTTCCACGAAGGCGGGCCACCGACCGACCAGCCTCTGCGCATGGCCGCCAGTTGCGCGGTGATTCACAACCCCTACGCCGGACGCTACGAGCCCGACCTCATGCCCTTCATGCAGGAACTGCGTTCGCTGGGCACGCTGCTGGCCAACGAACTCGTTGACACACTGGGCGGGCGCGAGAAGATCGAGGTCTACAGCAAAGCCGCCATCGTGGGCATCGACGGCGAGATGGAACACGGGGCCGTGTGGCACGAAGCGGGTGGCTGGGCCATGCGCACGGTGCTCGGCGAGCCCAAGGCCATGGTGCCAGCGGTGAAGGCGGTGGCCAGTGCTGGCTACCGCGTGATGGTGCCCGTGCACTACATCCATGCTTCGTATGTGCGCAGCCACTTCAACAGCATGGAGATCGGCATCCAGGACGCGCCGCGTCCACGAGAAATCCTGTTTGCGCTGGTCATGGGGACAGGGGGACGGGTGCATTCGCGCCTGGGCGGTCTGACGAAAGAGGCCGTCTCTGTTAACGACGGACAGCGATGAGCACGCCAGACATCCGCGTCATCACAAGCGGACTCGACTTCCCCGAAGGCCCGGTCGCCCTGCCCGATGGCAGTGTGCTCGTGGTTGAAGTCGCCAACGGGCGGCTCACCCGCGTGCAGGCCGATGGCCGCAAGCAGACGGTGGCCGAGCTCGGCGACGGCCCCAATGGCGCGGCGATCGGGCCCGACGGCAAGGTCTATGTGTGCAACAACGGCGGCTTCGCCTGGCACATCGAGGACGGCAAGCGCCATGTCGTGGGACCGAGCGCCGACTACCAGGGCGGCCGCATCGAGCGCGTCGATCTGGACACCGGCGAGGTCGAGGTGCTTTACACCCGCATCGGCCCCCACAAGCTGTGCGGGCCCAACGACCTCGTGTTCGACCGCGAAGGCGGGTTCTGGTTCACCGATCTGGGCAAGACCCGCGCGCGCGACATGGACCGGGGTGGCGTGTACTACGCACGCACCGACGGCAGCCTGATCCGCGAGGTGATCTTCCCCATTTCAAAACCCAATGGCGTGGGCCTCTCGCCCGACGAGAAGACCTTGTACGTGGCCGAGACAGAGACCGGCCGACTCTGGGCCTTCGACATCACGGGCCCGGGCGAAGTGGCCCGCCAACCGCGCCCCTCACCCAACGGCGGCCGCCTGGTGGTGGGCCTGCCCGGCTTGCAGATGCTGGACTCGATGGCGGTGTGCGCCGACGGCACGGTCTGCTGCGCCACGCTGATCCGGGGCGGCATCACGGTGGTCTCGCCCGACGGCGGGAACGTCCGCCACGTGCCCATGCCCGATGGCCACACCACCAACATCTGCTTTGGCGGTGCGGATCTGAAGACCGCGTACATCACGCTGGCGCACCGGGGCGAGCTGGTCGCCATGGCCTGGGACCGGCCGGGACTCATGCTGAATTTTTCTGGCTGGTGAGGCCCGCGCTCAAGAAGGGGTCAGCACGGCGCCGCCACAGACCGAGATGCATTGGCCCGTAACGTAGCCCGACAGCGGCGTGACCAGAAACTCCAGCACGTTGGCGCAATCTTCCACATCACCGAAACGGCGCAGCGGAATGCGGCGCATCTCTTTCTCCGTGTGCATGTTTCGGCCCTCCGACTGTTTGCGGATGCGCTGGGTCAGCATGCCGCCGGGCGAGAGGCAGTTCACGCGGATGCCATCGGGGCCGAGTTCGCTGGCCAGATGGCGCGTGTAGTGCAGCACCGCCGCCTTGGCCACCGAATAAGGCGTGAGGTTGGCGCCCGACTTGGCCGCGTCGAGCGCCACCATGGTGGCCACATTCACGATCACCCCACTTTGTTGCGCGCGCATGGTGGGCGCCACTTCCTGGCAGCACAGCACCGCGCTGTGGTAGTTCACGCCGAACATCTGCGCCATGTCCTCATCGGTGAACTTCGAAGCGGCGCTGCGTTCCACCGGCGAAAAGGCGCCGCCCGCGTTGTTGACCAGGATGTCGATGCGACCGAAATCGGCCAGCGCCTGGGCCACCAGCGCGCGTGCGGCTTCGCGCTGCGTGAGGTCGCCCTGCACGCCGATGCTGCGCCGCCCGAGAGCGCGCACCTCGTCGGACACGGTGGCCGACGTGAGTTCCTCGCCGAACTCGAGCGACGACGCCAGGTCGATGTCGGCCACCACCACGTCGGCCCCGAGCGCGGCCAGGCGCAGCGCGTAGGCGCGGCCCAGGCCACGCGCCGCGCCGGTGACGATGGCCACCTGGCCCTGCAGCTTCAGCATGCCCTCAGAGCCCGCCCATCGAACAACCGATTTCTTCCTTCGTGCCGTAGAGCGCCTCGAAGTCGGCCATCTTCATGTCGGTGTTGAGGATCTCCAGCGCGTCGTAGCGGTCGGTGACGTTGTCGCGAACCCTGGCCACCGGCAGGCGCGTGATGAACTGGTGATCCCATTCGCGGAAGTAGCCCGGCACGTTGGCAGGCCGGACCGTTTCGAGCCCCCGCACGATGGCCGCCGCGTCGGTGGACTTCTCCTTCGTGATCGCCGCCAGGATCATGTTCATGCACACCCAGCCCTGGGCCATGCTGGCCGAGGCCGGCGTGCCCTTGATCTTGCGGACCGCTTCGTTGAAGGCGCGCTCTGCCGGCCCGTTGGCGGGGTTGTTGAAGTGCCAGTACTTGCCCATGATGCCGGACAGGCCGTTCTGCGACCAGATATCCTCGTCCGCCACGGTGAGGCTGGCCAGCGGGATGCGCCCGCGCAGGCCGAATTCGTTGTACTGCTTGAGGAAGGCGGTGAAGTCGGTGCCCGCGATGCCCAGCGCCACGGCGTCCGGCCGCGCCTGACGGATCTTCAGGATGATGGAGCTGAAGTCGGTGGTGCCCACCGCCGCCGAGTCCACGCCGAGATCGGTGCCGCCCGCCGCTTCCAGTTCCTTCTTCAGCATCTGGTAGGCCTCCTGGCCATAGGCGTAGGCACCCACCAGGAAGTACCAGCGCTTGCCGATGGGCAACAACTGGCGCGCCACCAGCTTGGCGTACACGGGCGGCGGCGCGTTGTTGCGGAACACGTAGCGGTTGCAGTTCTTGCCCGTGATCTCACGCGCCAGCGCCGCACTGATGATGGTGGGCATCTTGCCGTTGGCCGCTGCCGAGGCGATGGCCAGGCCCGTGGCGCTGTTGCTGCCGCCAATCACCGCGCTGACCTTGTCTTCCTGAACGAGCTTCTGCATGTTCTGTTGCGCACCCAACGGATTGGGCTCGTCATAGGCCACCAGCTGAATGGGGCGACCCAGCACCTGGTTGTTCGCCTGGTCGAGCGCGATCTTGATGCCGAGTGAGGCCGCTTCGCCCTGCAGTGCGAACGGACCCTGGCGGGGCAGCAGGCTGCCCAGCTTGATCGGCGCATTGGCCTGCGAGAACACCAGCGCAGGTGCCCCCAGAAACGCCGCGCCGGCACCGGCGGTTTGCAGAAGCCGGCGGCGTCCTGCGGAGAAGTGCGAATCACGTGTCATGGTTGTCTCCTTTGAAATGAAAGGGAAGGCTTGCGGGAAAGATCGTCAGACGGTTTCGGCCTGCACGGGCTCCACCAGCCCCAGGAGCCGCGCCTGCAGTGCGTGGTCGTTGGCCAGCGTGGTGGCGTCGCCCTCGAAAGCCACCTTGCCATTGACCAGCACCACCGCGCTGTCAACGATGGGGAGCACCTGCTCGGCATGGTGTTCCACCAGCACCATGGCCACGCGCCCGCGCAGTTTCTGCACCGCGGCCATCACCTCGTTGACCACGGCCGGGGCCAGGCCTTCGAAGGGTTCGTCGAGCAGAATCAGGCGGCTGGGTACGAGCAGCGAGCGAGCGATCGCCACCATCTGCCGCTCGCCACCCGAGATGTTCTCTGCGCGCGACTTGCGCACGGTGGCCAGGCGCGGAAAGAGCTCGTACACCTCGTCCAGCGACATGCCGCCTTTTCGCAGCGCAATCAGCAGGTTGTCCTGCACCGTGAGGTTGGGGAACAGGCGCCTGCCCTCCGGCACCATGGCGATGCCCAGGCGGTTGATCTCGAAAGGACGCAGGTTCTGGATCTCTTGCCCGGACCAGACGATGCGGCCCTCATCGGCAGGCAGCATGCCGTAGAGCGCGCGCAACAGGGTGGTCTTGCCCACGCCGTTGCGACCGAGCAAGGCCACCGCTTCGCCCTCGTGCACGCGCAAGTCGATGCCGTCGAGGATGCGCCCGCCGCCGTAGCCGGCAGCCAGACCACTGGCCTGCAGCAGAACAGGGGTGGCCGTTCGGGGAGCGCGCGCGGCCGCGGCCAAGCCGCGTACCTCGGGCGAGCTGCCCAGGTAGGCCCGCACCACCTCGGGGTTGGCGGCCACCTCGGCCGGTTTGCCATCGGCAATCAGGCGGCCCTGGTGCAGTACGGTGATGCGGTCGGAAAGCGCGAGCACGCGGTCTATGTCGTGTTCGATCAGCACCACGCCGTGCGAGCGCGCCAGCGCCTGGATCAATCCGGCCACGCGTTCGCGATCGGCCTCACCCAGACCGGCCAGTGGTTCGTCCAGCAACAGCAGGCGCGCCTCGGTGGCCAGGGTGATGCCGATCTCCAGCAGACGGCGTTCGCCGTGCGAGAGGTCGGTGCAGAGCTCGGCCGCGCGCTCGGCCAGGCCCACCGCCTCCAGCACAGACCAGGTGCGTGCGTTCACCTCTTCGCAGGTGTGGGCGTCGCGCCAGACGGCGTGTGCCGCAGGCCGCGTGGCCTGCACCGCGAGGCGCACGTTCTCGAACGCGGTGAGATGGGTGAACACGCTGACGATCTGGAACGAACGCGCCAGCCCGAGGCGGATGCGCTTGTGCATCGGCAGGCGGGTGATGTCCTGGCCCAGGAAACGCACCACACCCGCGTCGGCCGGCAGCACGCCACTGAGCATGTTGAAGAAGGTGGTCTTGCCCGCGCCGTTGGGGCCGATGAAGCTGTGCAGGGTGCCCGCGTGCACATCGAAATCGTAGCCGGCCGCCACCGTGAGCGAGCCGAACTTCTTGGTGAGGCCGCGCACGCTGAGCAGCGGCTCGCCACCGACAGGAATGGACGCAGGGGCTGGCGCGTAAGGCGTGATGTGGGCGGGCCGCCCTGGTATGCCTTCACGCACCAGCGTCCAGCCCTTGCGCCCGAAGACGCGGCGCAGCAAGCCGTGGATGCCCTCGGGCGCCACCAGCACCACCAGCATGATCAAGGGCGCGAACAGCAGCCACCAGTTGTTGATCAGCGCGCTGAGCTGGTCCTCCAGCACGATGAAGACGACGGCGCCCCACAGCGCACCGACGAAGTGGTGCATGCCACCGAGCACCGTCATGAGCAGCGCGTCGGCCGCGTGCTCCCAGCTCAGCGGGTTGGCGTAGACGCCGCGCATGAACAGCGTGAGCATGCCGCCGGCCAGTGCGGTGATGGCCGCCGAAAGAACGAAACCGGCGAGCTTGACGCGCTGCACGTCGTAGCCCAGGCTGGACGAGCGCTGCTCGTTGTCTCGGATGGCCTGAAACAGGCGCCCCAGCGGCGAGTGCGCCAGGCGCCACATGAGCCACAGCGTGACCAGCACCGTGACCACGACGAAAACATGAAAGGCCAAGGCCGATTCGAGCACCGGCCGGGGCACGCGCTGAAGGCCGTTTTCGCCACCGGTGAGGTCGGTCCATTTGTAGGCAATCTCGTAGGCGATCTGTGCGCAGGCCAGGCTCAGCAGCGAGAAATAGAGGCCTCGCCTTCGCAGGATGAGCGCACCCACCGGCAGGGCCACCAGCGCGGTGAAGACCACGGCGAAAGCCAGACCGACGAATTCGTTCACGTCGCCGAACCAGTGCAACAGCGAGAGCGCGGCCGCATAGCCGGCCACGCCAAAGAAGACCGAGCCGCCAAAGGGCACCAGGCCCAGGTAACCCACCAGCAGGCCGATGCCGGCGGCGTAGAGGACGTAGATGGCGATCTGCGTGACCCGCCCCAGCGGCAGCGTGGTCACCAGGGTCAGCAGGCTGAGCACCACCAGCGCGGCCGCCACCTGGGCCACGGGGTGTTTGAACAGACGCTTCATGAAAAGTGTTCCCAGTGCTCGCCAAAGAGGCCTCGCGGACGCACCAGCAGGATGGCCGCCATCAGCAGGTACATCGCCACACCGGCGGCCTGCGGGAAGAACTGCGTGCTCATGGCCGTGACCAGGCCCACCAGCAGGCCGGCGACCACGGCGCCGCCGTAAGAGCCCAGGCCTCCAATGGTCACGATCACGAAGGCCGGCATGATGGCCTGCGCCGACATGCTGGGCGTGACCGACCACAACGGTGCGGCCAGCACACCGGCCGCACCGGCCAGCATGCAGCCCACCCCGAACGCACCGGTGAGCACCAACGGCAGGTTGATGCCCAGCATGCCCACCATCTGCGGGTCGCGACTGCCCGCTCGCAGGATGCGCCCATAGGGCGTGAGTGACAGGAAGGCCCACAGCAACAGCAGGATGGCCACGGTGATGAAGAGCACCGCCACGCGGTAGGTGGTGGTGAGGATGGGGCCGTACTCGATGAACCCTGAGAACACCTCAGGCGGCGACAGGGGTTGTGCACTCGATCCCCAGGTGGTGCGAATGACGGCCTCGATGAAGAGCGAGAGCGCGAAGGTGAGCACCAGCGTCATCAGCGGGTCTCTGCCGTAGAGACGACGCACCAGAACCCGCTCGACCACGATACCCACCAGTCCCACGCCGATGGGCGCGAGGAGCACCGCTGCCCAGCCAAACTCGCGCTGCAGTGTCAGAGCGAAGTAAGCGCCCAGGGCAAAGAATGCGCCGTGCGCCACATTCACGATGCCCAGGAGCCCGAACACGATCGACAGCCCGATAGAGATCAGGACGAACAGGAACCCCAGGACGAGACCGTTGACGGCTTGCGAAAGAATGGCATCCAACATTTCGTCAATATATCATTGGACCAACCATTGATGCAATAGAGGCCACCTACCCATCAACCATCCTTTGCCACTACGATTGCGACCATGAAAACTTCGCCCCCCTCCACCAGCTTCGGCATCCAGCCGATCAGCCCGCAGCGCATCTACCAGGAAGTGGCCAGCCAGTTGCGACGCAACATTTCCGAAGGCAAGCTGCGTCCGGGCGACAAGCTGCCCCCGGAGCGCGACCTGGCCCAGATGTTCGGCGTGAGCCGCAACACCATGCGCGAGGCCCTTCGGGCACTGGAGTTGAGCGGCCTGATCGAACTCAAGCTGGGCTCGGCCGGTGGCGCTTTCGTGTTGCCGGGCAGTTCCAATGCGGTGGTCAACGGCATGCGCGACCTGTACTTCCTGGGTGCGATCACACCCGACCACCTCACGGCGGCGCGCATCTCGATCAGCTCGGCAGTGATCCGCATGGCCTGCGAGAACATGACCGCCGAAGACCTGGCCGAACTCGAGCGCAACGTGGCCATGGCAGAGGAGATGCACAAGGCGGGCAGCTTCGAGGAACGCACCAAGTACCACCAGGCCTTCCACGTGCTGCTGGCCAAAGCCACGCACAACCCCATCCTGCTCGCCACCACCGAGGGCATCGTGGAGATCCTGCGCCAGTTCGTGAAGGCCATCGGCCCCACCGAGGACCAGACCTACACCCTGCCCTCGCGCAAGCGGTTGCTGGAACACCTGCGCAAGCGCGATGCCGAGAAGGCCGTGAAGGAAATGGTCTCGGCCCTGACCAAGCTGCACCAGGGCTACATGGTCAAGGCGCGCGGCCTCCCGCCGGGCAAGCCGGCCTCAGCGGCTGGCGCTAGCGCTGTAGCTGCACGCCGGCCGCCTCGCGGTCCCACGCCGAAGAAAGCTCGCGCTCGAGCTCCTGGCGCAACCTGAACTTTTCCACTTTCTGGTTCACGGTGGTGGGAAGTTCCTCGCGGAACTGGATGTAGCGCGGCACCATGAAATAGGCCATGTTGCGCTGGCAATGTTCGATGAGCTCGCGCTCGCTCAACGCACTGCCCTCTCTGCGGACCACCACCGCACCCACTTCCTCGTCGTTGGTGTCCGTGACCACCGGCACCACTGCCGCATGCGACACCGCTGGATGGGTGGCGATGATCTGCTCCACCTCGAAAGCGGAAATGTTCTCGCCTCGGCGGCGGATGCAATCCTTCTTGCGGTCAACGAACCAGAAGTACCCCTCGGCATCGCAGCGGCCCCGGTCGCCGGTGTGGAACCATTGGTTGCGGTGAGCTGCCAGCGTGGCTTCGGGCATCTTGTAATAGCCGGTGGCCGCTCGCCAGGGGTCGTCGCTCTGCAGCACGATCTCACCCACTTCGCCCGGGGCCACCTCGAAGTCGTCCTCGTCGACGATCCGCACCCGAAAGCCCCGGCGCGGCTTGCCGATCGAACCCAGCTTTTCCAACGGCTCGTGCTCGGTGAATGCGGTCACCATGGCGAAGTCCGACAGGCCGTAGTTGTTCATGGCCTTGAGGGCGAAGCGCTTCTCGAACTCGGCCGCGTACTTGGGCGTGGGCGCCATGCTCACCAGGCGCAGGTGGTTGTCGGCATCGGTCGGCGCGGGCGGACAGCTCCAGAGAAAGCTCGACATCGCACCGAGGAAGTTGGTGATGGTGGCACGGTGCTCGCGGATTTCGTCCCAGAACCGCGAGACCGAGAAACGCCGCGACAGCACCACCGAAGCACCGCACACCAGGGCTGCGCCACTGGCGGCCAGCAAGGCGTTGTTGTGGAACAGCGGCAGGCACACGTAGAACACATCCGAGTCCCGGTAGCCCTGGGCTTCAGCGGCGCTGGTGCCGTAGGTGAGCGCAGCGGCGTGCGACAGCATGCTGCCCTTGGAGGGGCCGGTCGTGCCCGAGGTGTAAGCCAGCATCAGCAGATCGGAGCACCTCACGTCGTGACCGCGCGCTTGATTGCTGGCCTCCGCCACGCGTTCACCAAAATCGGCCACGTCAACGGCCCCGGCACGCACCGGCGCGCCGGCCGATTCACCAGGCGTGCGCACCACCATTACCCGGCGGATCGCGGGCAGCTCAGCCAGGACTTCGTTGAGCCGCTCGACCAGCGAGTCCTCGACCACCACGGCCTCACAGTCCGACTGCGTGAGGTAATAGCGCAGCAGCTCACCGCGCGCAGCCGTGTTCACCGGCACCGATACCGCGCCGAGTTTGCCGATGCCGAAGAACAGCGCCAGATGCTCCGCGCCATTGCCGAGGAACACCCCCACGTGGGTGCCGCGCTTCACACCGAAGGTCTCCAGCGCGCCGGCCACGCGGTTCGACCAGGCGTCCATGTCGGCGTAGGTGAAACACCTGCCCGAGGCGATCTCGGTGAGATAGACCTTGTCGGGAAAAGCGGCCGCCTGGCGCGCCAGTACGCGCGGAATCGTCAGGTCGGCGATGGCGTAGGTATCGGCTCCGATGGCCGGTCGCGGGGGTATCAAGGTGGTGCTCACTCGCTGGAGATGTTGTTGCGACGGATGATGTCTTTCCAGCGCTCGTTGTGCCTCATCAGCAGGCCACGGAACTCCTCCGGGGTGCTGCTGGTGGCAATCACACCGGCCTTGCCCATCGTCTCGCGGTAGCCGGGATCGGCGACCGCCACCTTCATGGCATCGGCCAGCCTGGTGACGATGGCCGGCGGCGTGCCGGCGGGCGCGAGCATGCCGAAGAAGATCTCGAAAGTCAGTTCGGGCTCGCCGGCCTCGGTCACTGTGGGCAGGTCGGGCACGGCAGGATCGCGCTTGGGGGTGGTCACCGCCAGGCCTTTGAGGCGGCCGGCCTTGACGAGCGCGGACGCCGCCGAAGTGGAACCCAGCATCATGTCGACCTGGCCGCCCATCATGGCGTTGAACCCATCGATCTCACCCTTGTAGGGCACGTGCAGCAGATCGATGCCGGCCGAGGACTTGAACAGCTCCCCGATCAGGTGCGGTGCGCTGCCGTTGCCCGACGAGGCGAACGTGAGCTTGCCGGGCTGGGATTTCGCCAGGGTCACGAACTCGGCCATGCTGTTGACCGGCAGTCCCGGCCGAGTGGTCACGATCCAGGAGGAGATCGCCGCCAGGCTCACGGGGGAAAACGCCGTCATGGGATCGTAAAGAGGCGTCTTGCACAGGTGCGGCGCCACCGACATGGGGCTGTTGCCACCCCAGCCCAGCGTGTAGCCGGCGGGCGCG
>Ga0070754_10003526_pt1 | contig 11010 bp, 12 predicted proteins | sample VirMetDEL_Sep_01_FD_75181 | JGI IMG/M metagenome (GOLD analysis project Ga0070754, IMG submission 75181) | Aqueous microbial communities from the Delaware River and Bay under freshwater to marine salinity gradient to study organic matter... | ecosystem: Environmental > Aquatic > Marine >... | reverse complement strand
ATATATCAGGTCCATATCAAGATGAAAATAATAAGTATATAAAGACAAGTTGGATGTTGTGGTGTGATGGTAAATTACGAGAGAATCAGTTAGAAGCAGGTATATTAAATAATCTAGAAAAATATGCTAGAACAAGCGGTGGAACGAATGATGGATTATATTTTTATAATTTTGGATTAGATACGAATCCAGGGGATAATCAACCAATGGGTGCTATGAATTTAATTTTATTTAAAGATATAGAATTTGAATATACGACATTAAAACCACCGATAGATTTATCAGCACAGCAATTGCCAGTGTGTGATGGCGATGGTAACTTACTTGGACTCAATAAAATTGGATGGAATCCTCATTTGTTTAATTATAATTTATATATAATGGAGGAAAGATACAATTTATTGACATTTGATAATGGTAAAGTCTGGTTAAAGTTTACGCACCATAAATAATAAGATTTGATAATAAAAATAGATATAATATAATAAGAATAGGTCTAATATAAAAAATATAATAATATTATATATGCCAACTATTTTACAGCATTTAGATAAGTATGTAGATAAAATGAAAAAAAAAGTAAATAATAAGATAAATGGAAGTAATGATAAGTCAAAATCTGATAAGTCAGATTTTAAGAAAAGTGATAAGAATGCTTACTGGGATAATAATGATAAACCTAAACGAAAAAAAAGTGTAGGGGAAATAATACTTACATTATTTTTTTGGTTGTTAGGAGGAGTTTTGATAATAGGTTCGATAATTTTAATGAATGCAAATATGATATTTTTAATTAGAAAAGCGATATGCAGTAATTCAAATAAAAAATGTAAAATAAATGGTGAAACACCGGAAAAAGCTAATAAATTTTTAGATACATTATTTCCAACAAATTGTTGTGAGTATCCATATGGTGAAGATGATAATTGTCCTTGTAATGATCCATATAAGTGGACAATGGAGGAATTAGAACAAATAGAAAAAGCACAAGGACTTTCTGGTGGTAAAGAACAATATGGTGGTTTGGAAATAAAATTAAATAAAAGCTGTGGTACTACATTTCCATACGATAAATTTAGTTATGGGGAAGATAAGAGAAAATTTGGAAGAGGTTATGTAAATTGGTTTGTGAATTCTTTAGCTATAACACAAACAGATTTAAATTCACATCTTACAAACTTTTTAAAGTCAGATAAATTGAATAATATAAATGAGCATGTTTTGATATTATTAGTAATAATAATAATTCCATTTTTGTTGACATTTACATATATATATACATTCGGTAAGTTAATATGGGAACAGTTTATAGGTTTTTGGAAAGGAATAGAAGAAGGAGATGGTCTTGGAAGATTTATAACCGCTATATTAATTATTTTATCATGTTTTTTAGTGTTAGGTTGTAATTGGATGGTTTCAATATCAAATGTATTTAGTGTATTTTATAAATTTTTGATATATCCAATGCGTAAGGATAAACATGAAGTGCAAAATATAGTAAGAGAACATATAGGGTTACTAACATTACTTTTTGCATTAATTTTTACAATAGCTGTTGTGGCAGGTTTACCATCAGATAGATGGACTATAACGGCAAAAATTACAGTAATTATATGTTTTATTGCAATGTTGTGGCATGGAAAAGGTGAAATTTGGAATATGATAAAAGGTATATTTGAAGCAATAGGTAGTTTATTTACTATTGATATTGAAACATGTAAACGAAACTAAATATAAATAATAATAAAAATTAGATATAAAAATTTCAAATGATGATATTATATGTCGGTGATTTATCCGAGCCCACCAAAAGAGTGTCCAAATTATTTTGAAAGTGGGAGCGATAAATGGAAAGATGAAGTTAGACGTATTAATAAATTTGGTCTTAAACAAGACTATAATATTGGTGATGAGGTAGAGGCAATATCATTTTATTTTTTAAATTCACAGAGTCATAGACAAAATGAGGTATTAATTGAAAAAGGTAAAATCGAATCAAAATATATATATAAAGATGGTGGATTATCGTATATAGTAGTATTTCCTAGAGGTAATGGTAAAATAACTTCGTATACTCATTTACGAAGACCTATAGAGGAAGTGAGTGAAATTGATTGGGAAGCACCATGTAGTGGGTGGGGTTAAAGGATTTAATATTAACTATTTAAGATATTTAAATAGTTACTATTAAGTAATAGTAAGCAAATATGGGTAAAAAAAATAAAAAAGATAATACAAAACCATTTGTTAGTGTTTGTACCCCAACATTTAATAGGAGACCGTTTATTCCAGCGATGATAGAATGTTTTAATCATCAGACATATCCAAAGGATCGTATAGAGTGGATTATTTTAGATGATGGAACTGACAAGATAGAGGAATTAGTTATTGATATTCCACAGGTAAAGTATATTAAATATGATAAAAAAATGGTGTTAGGAAAAAAGCGAAATTTGCTTCATGAGGCATCAAAAGGGGATATTATAGTGTATATGGACGATGATGACTATTATCCACCGGAGCGGATATCACATGCGGTAAGTATGTTACAGTCGCATCCAAGTGCTTTATGTGCAGGTGCAAGTGAAATATATATTTATTTTAAACATATAAATCAAATGGTTCAATTTGGTCCATATGGACCAACTCATGCGACAGCAGGTACGTTTGCATTTCGACGTGAATTATTAAAAGAACATAGGTATCAAGATACAGCAGCATTAGCAGAGGAGCGAGCTTTTTTAAATAGATATACAGTTCCGTTTGTTCAATTAGAACCAAAGAAAACAATTTTAGTTTTTTCTCATGAGCATAATACTTTTGATAAGAAGACACTACTTGAGAATCCGCATCCTCAATTTGTGAAGAGGTCAGATAAAACAGTAGATGATTTTGTAAAGGAGAAGGGATTAAAAGATTTTTATATGAATAAAATAGAGAAGTTATTAGTAGATTATGAACCGGGTCAACCTAAGATGAAACCAGATGTGTTGAAACAAATTGCAGAACTAAAAAAGGAACGAGAGGAATTAATGCAACAACAAATGCAACAACAAATGCAACAAGGGATGCAGATGCCACAGGGGATGCAGATGCCACAAGGGGCGGAAATGCCATTGGGTATGTCACCAGAACAATTAGCTAATTTAAGGAAAAATCCACAAAAGATTGGTCAACTAATTCAAGAGAATCAGTTACGAATTCATCAAAACCAGCTGTTGTTACAAATGATTATGGAGGGAGCAGGAGCACCTCAGATTATGGGCAATATAAATGGTAAACAGATGCCATTAAATAATGAACAAATAATAAAAATTTTACATGAACAACAAGGAACAATTGAAAGATTAACTAATGAATTAAATGCAAAAAAGTAAATTAATCATTTTAATATTTAAAAAATTGATATTAAAATGATAAAAAAATAAATAATAAGTGAGATGGCGTACCATGATGAGGAAGATATCATTGAGGGAGAAGAACCAAATGTAGTATATCAAAAACATAAGGAAGTTTATTATTCGGATATTGTAGGAGATAGTATTCGTGATGCGATTACAGGGGCAAGGTATCCATGGAAGGTAGGTTCATTTGATGAACGTAGATTTTTCAAGGTGCGGTCAACCACAGCTTATGCAAATTCAAAGGCAAAGGGTGCAGATTCATGTGGTAGGTCAGCTCGACAGGCATTTTATGAAAATCCAATTAGTTATATGAATCATTATTCAGTAAATTTAGATGAGGATTTGGTTAAAAATTGGTATAATAAGACGAATGCTCTGTATCCAGGACAATATATTTATCCGGGGGCTAATGGTTTAGAAAATAATTAGAATCATGTTTAGAACCAATTTTAATAATAAGTCGAGATTTTGGGGACATGTAAGATAATGGTGAAGCTTTATATAAACTAAGTTTATCTTCACAGTTAGGAATAATATCAGTATTTTTTTTTAATTGAGATATTGGAACGAGTGGTGGGTGGGGTGTAATGTGATTATTACCAGCAACTATTGCTTGTTGGTTATTATCAATAATAGTTTTACGTTTTTTTTTGAGATGTTCAAGTCTAAATAATTTAATATCTAATTGTGCACGAAGTTCTTTAATACTTTGTGATACTTTATCAATATCAAGGTCTATATCCATAATTTCTTTATTATCAGCATTAGATAATATGGGAATTTGTTCTGTATGAATGATAATGTTTTCTTTAGGTTTATTATTTTGTGGAAGAGGTGGTTTAGATGGCTTAGAATTAGGTTTATGTACAGGTTCAGGTTTCTGTAAAATAGGAAGAGCGGGTTTAGGACGGTATAATTGTGGTTTAGGTTTATTTGGTGGATGTGGAACGGGATATATAGGTTTAGATATAGGTTTAGATATAGGTTTAGATATAGGTGTTTTAGTTATTGAAGGTAAAGATGGTAATTTAGTTGAAGAGATAATAGGTTTAGAATATTTTTTAATAATGGCAACCCAATCGCTTTGTTTTCTGGGTATATTATATTGTTCAAAGAATAAAGGTTTAATATTGTAGTCACTAGTAATAGATAATTTTAATATAGATAATTTTGATAAAAGTGCGGGTAATTTAAGAATTTGTTCAATTGAAGGTCGTAAAGTAGGATTAGTATTAAGAGTAAGTGAAACTATATAACGTAATTCTGATGCATATGGTCTTAATATTTGATTATTATATTTGCCAGAAAATATTTTATATTTTAAATCTACTATGGATCTACCATTAAAAGGCGGATTAAAAGCCATCATTTCATATAGTACACAACCGAGAGACCAAATATCAAATTTAGTATTATATCTTTGATACCTATAGAGTTCAGGAGGCATATAACAAGGTGTACCAATTTGTGTATTAGCTTGCATAGAATGGTTTTGTAAAATTTTAATAATTCCGAAATCCCCAAGTTTCAAATTATTATTATGGTCTATGAAAATATTAGCAGTTTTAATATCTCGATGAATTATATTGTGTTTATGGAGATATTTAATACCTTGTGCAATTTGTATAAAGTAGTTAAATAATTCTGAGTCGGAGAATTTTTTGTTATTAGATTTATAATATTTAATATATTGATGTAAGTCACCTTTTTTAGCATATTCCATTACAATATATATAGAACTATGTTTGATAAATACAGTAGAATAGTCTATAATATGTTTACAGTTATGACTAGCTAAAAAACGAATTTCATTAATAATAAGTTGTTTATCAATTTGTGCAGCTAATGGAAGATTTAGAATTTTAATTGCATAGGTATGTTTATTAGATTTTTTTTGAACTCTATAGACTTTACCGAAACTACCTTTACCAATAATCTTTTCAAATTCATAGTCTTCAATAGTAAACATTTGACAGGACTTAAAATATATAAATATTATAAATTTTAAGTCGAGATAATTTGAAAGTATATTATTCAGATAGATAATCAGAAATTTCTGTAGTATCAGTAGATGTATAAAATTTATCAATATATCTGTATATTCTATTAATATCTAATTTAGTGATCTCATATTGTTCAAATAAATTATATATAGTACCAGAAGTATGTAAGTTTTGTAATTTAATAAAAAAAGAAAAGAGGTCTTTTTTATCTAGATTAAGAGTTTGACACAGACCTTGTATAAATAAATAATTATTATATTCAGTGCTGTATTTTGTTAGGACCTTCGTAAATCTAATAGAGTTGATAGTAAGTTTATGGGATTTGATACTATTATGAAATATATTATTATTATAAAAAATTTTAATTAGAGAACTCATTTCATTAAATTGCCAAATTTGTTTTTGAAAAGTAATACGATCAATATAGTCAGCTGTACATATGTTGTTTAAAAGAGTTATATATAATGGTATACTAGAAGATTTATCAAGTTTATCAAGTGCTTCAATAATGTTTTCGTGCCATAATAATCCTACAATAGTTCGGTCGGTTTCATTCATTAGGAGTTGATGGTCACTTAATGAGTATTGATTATTGATGAGTTTTTTAGTAGTGTCTTTAGTATCTTCATTAAATGATTTGGGAATAAATATTGACATAATATTTTTATTTTTAACCATATCCGGATTATTTTTATATATTTGATAAACGGAAAACAGTTTACGTAGGTCATTTTGTATATAATCGATTATATGATTAAATAAAATTTTGTCAATAGTAATTTCGGGCATAATAGTGGTCATTATATTTGTTAATTGTTTATTTGTTGGTTCTTGAAATGCAATACTATGACATACTTTAATTAATTCATTGATTTTTTTATCAATATGATAGTTACCTATACAAATAATAGGTATATATGCAATTTCTTCGAGTTTTTGTTTTCTAGTTTTTTTAGGACGAATAACTTTAATTAGTGAATTAATACCACCTTTATCTCCATTATTCATTCCGTCAATTTCATCCATTATAATAGCAAGACGTCTAGTTTTTTTAGTTAAAAGACTTAAGACATTTGTATCAGTCATATTGTTTTGAGTAATAGTATCAATAATAGATTTATTTCTAATATCACCGGCATCATATGTAATTACATCATATCCTAATTTTGTTAAAACTTCATTAACAAAATATGTTTTACCACTTCCAGGTGGTCCATAGAGATATATACCTCTTTTAATGGTAAGATTATTTTTATTTTTTTCAAAATAGGTTAAAAAATTACTAATATCGGTAACAATTTTTTCTCGATTGAGGGCAACATTTAAATCTAGCTTATCCATTTGTTATATTTGACTCTATTATTTTTATACCATTCTTTTTTAAGTCTAGATAATTGTAATTTATCATTAAGCAGATTAGAGCATTTATATGCATTATTATTTCGTGAAAATTCGATTAAAAAGCAAATATAATTATCATAAATAGATTGTTTGTAATGATAATTGGTAACCATTAGCCATTTTTCAAAATTTCTCTCAAGGACATATTGAAAAGTGAACGCATAATTATTTCTGACCATATCTCTAATATATGAATCGTATCTAGTTCCAATTATTTGATCAATCAAATAATTAAATTGTGTATAATAATATTTGTTTAAAAAAATTTTTTGTATCTTTGGTATGCCTTTAAATATGAGAGTTATAAGTTCTTCTGGTAAACGGTTAAGTTTACTGAGTTCCATATATATATCTAAGAATATTACTAATGGCATTTTTGATTGCTATTAGTTATGCCATCCCATGATACACCGCACCGCCTAGCCCAGTCAGCTTTGCGACAATTGCCCCGATGACCCTTAAAAAAATTTGTATTAAAATCAACATATTTGTCTTCGCCATGAGCGCAACTCCCTAAATCTTTTGGGTTATAACATTTATTGTCTTTAGCTGTCCAATAGTCAGGGCATTGACTTTTAACAGGTGGAAATTGAACATCGTGTTGCTTATTATACATAGCATAGCCAATAAAAGTTAATGCAGCAATAAGACAGATTATAGCAATAATGACAACAATTTTTTGGAAAGTCATATATAAATTATCGTAATATTTTTTTCTAATTAGTAATTATATGGATAATTTAACAAATGGTAGAGTAGATATATTAGGTCCAATTGGTCCCCAATTTGGTTTTGCAGATAAAATACCACTAAAACCATGTGTTACATATAGAGATGCTCTAACTGGAACATGGACAGATACATTATTATCTTGCACGTTTTTTAGTGCTGCTAATATTGAAATTTTACAAAATGCAATTCGCAAGGGGGTTTATGACCGTTCTAATGGTCAATATGTAATTGGACAACAAAATTGTGACGAACTTAAGATTATAATGCGTAGTATATTTTTAGAACATAGTAATAATTTGCCATGTGATATAAAATATCAAATTATAGAATTAAATAAATTGGTGACGACATTCGCGGTAGAGCAGGTATATAAAGCGGCAGTAAGTTATATGAAATATAAGTATGATGTGAGCAATCTAGCTGTACCCATTAGTCGTCCAGTTAATACAAGTCCTACGACGAATACATTAGAATTACAACCGTTTTTTTAGCATAATTAAGTAAATTGATTTATAATCATGAGTTCAATTATAGAAGTACAAAAGGGATTTAAATATAATATAGCTGTTAATATATCAATAGTATAATATTGGTCAGCACGGATGCCCGAGTGGTCTAAGGGGTGCGACTCAAGTTCGCATATCGAAAGATGCGTGGGTTCGAACCCCACTCCGTGCAATATAATAACATATTTAGTATTATGTTATTATAATATAAATGGGAAAGTGTCCGCCGGGTGTAGTTTGTATAGAGAATATGACTTTATTATTTATTGTTATATTAATAGGAGTAGTTCTTACAGGTGTATTTTTAACGTTTAATGTTACAAATTCAAAACATGAAACAAAAACAAATTTTTCTGTAAATGTATCGGATAATCAAGATGTTATTCGACAGGGGTTGATGCCTCGTCCAGCATTTGCTTTTTCAAATGTGGAAAATGATGTTTTATTAAATCCATATCAGGCACCTTTAAGAGATAATAGACTTTTTCCAGGATTAAACATTTTTTCAAGTAGAATGCCAATAAATATTCCTACACAATCATTTGATACAAGTTATAGACAAATAGGTATATTAACCCGTATAGGTGATAAAGAGACAATTTTGCCATTATTAGGTAGACCATTAATAACAAATCGTGATAAATGGAATTTTTATACTATGTCTGAAAGTAATAACTTATTAAAATTGCCTATTAGTTATAATGGACGCAAATGTATGACAGAAACAGGATGTAATGATTTATATACAGGTGATGTAGTAAGAGTAGATGGATATAATGATGATTTTAAAGTTACTACATATGAAAACGATATGCCGAAATATATTCCTTTTATATAAAATATTTAGTTAAATTAATGGCAAGGAAACCTTGTGCACAAGATGTTGCTCAGTTAGTTGTAGATTGTAAGAATGAATGTTTACATCATAAAAATCCTCGAATTGCACGAAATGCTATTTTACCATTTTATATAGGTCCAAATGGTAAAAAAGTGTTTTATATAAAAAACCCAGCATATTTTAGTGGTGTAGCTGCTAATAATCCAGGAAGTATGGTAACACAGGCTATGCAATGTTCAAGATTAGCAAATAGGAATACTCTAGGTGAAAAGAGAAAGACAATTTTTTTACCGCCGCCTCCGAGAGTGTTGCCGACGCTGGTTAATCGTAAACCTTAATTTCTTTTTTTGAGACCGTTTACTTTTTCTTTTATGAGAACGTCTGCCTTTTTTGCCACCAACATGTGGTCTCTCTAACTCATGTGGTGCTCCAGCCCAATTAAAGCCGGTGTCACCTGGTGGAGCACCTCCACCAAAGTTACCGACCCATGTAAAGTTGCCGCCGCCTCGTAAGGAGCGCCGAGAACGTCCACCTCGATTTTTTCTACTTTTCCTCATATAAGTACCATGAGATTTTAAACTGCAAGGCTAAAGTGGTTCTTTAGCTATTTTTATCATTTATTTTAAGAAAAAATCTAATCATATAATATAAATGCGTAAACATCATAAGGCAGCTGATGGTAAATACCATATTGGTGATAAAGTTTTCTCTCTTTTAGTAGGTACTCGTGCGCAGGTTCATCATGGAACTGCTTACAAAACATCGGGTGGACTTTTAAAGAAAGATTTAGTACAGAATAAGAATGGTCGTATTGTATCTAAGAAAAAGTTCGAGACGGCTAAACGCGAGAGACGGCTTGAGAAGCATGGTTTTTTTGCTGAGAAAGGCAAGTTTGGTGCAGTTAGACGTACTGCTAAAAGGTCGCCAAAGCGTACCCGTCGCAGAGCTCATACCATTGGTGGTAAGACTCGTAGACGCTAAATATAAATAAAGGAATAAATATAATATAATAATTATTTTATTATATTTATAAACAATTATTGTGGAAGTTGTAATTGTGTAAGGTCAATCATATCAGTATCGTTAGTTTTATCGGCTATATTGCTGACAAAAAGATCAAAGTATGATTTACTAATTACAATATTATTTTTGACTTTTTTACAATATTTGGTGCTATAATCATTATATAGTTCATATCGAGATATTTCTGGTGTTTTTATAGTCTGTTCGGTTATTTTAATTTTAAGATAATTGATAATATCTTCTTGTTTTTTCCATGAATCACAACTTATAGCATAGATATATTTACCATCGATACTGATATCAGGATAAAAGTGTTTAATAAGGTGTTTTATAGTAGCTTCATTAACATCATGATTTTTACCTAAAAATTGTTTAAATAAGATACATATTTCGTCGATCTCTAAATAATATTCAGTAATATCTTCTTTGATATTTTCATCCCAAAATTTAATGAAGTTTGAAACAAAAGGAATACTAAGACTGGTACAATCAATAAAACAATCAGTTTTCTCGTCATATTGTAAAAAGGTTTTAAGTAATGATTTAAGTGTAGTAGTAAAAATAACATTAGGTAATTTAATCTCATCTAAATAAGATTTCCATAAATATAACATATTTTTCATCGAAATGTTAGAAGCATTAGAAATTTGTATTTTAGAATTAATAAATTTTTCTACAATTGTTGTTTGGTCATTATTTTTAAGAAATAATATTCGTTTACGTAAGTCAGTCTCTTCACATAGAGTTAAATAATCATCGGCGATATTATATCTAGTTGAATAATGACAAGCAACTACAACTAAGTCAATTATAATTTTATGTAATTCTTCAAATATTCCTTCATTAATTTTGTTTTTAACTAGTAAAATTCTACAATCGCTATAATTATGTTCATGATATTTATATCGAAATGCATTTTGAATTGGTGCATGTCCAAAATATTGTCCTACAGCATTTTCAATCATTCGTATAAGAGGTTTAGCTGTAGAAGATATAATATTAATATTAGTTGATTTTTTAAAGATAGTATCGCCGATGATAGAGAGAAAATACTTAGTTTCAGCCTTAGTTTCAAATATATTTGTAAAAATATTGAGAATATT
>Ga0070754_10003525_pt1 | contig 11011 bp, 9 predicted proteins | sample VirMetDEL_Sep_01_FD_75181 | JGI IMG/M metagenome (GOLD analysis project Ga0070754, IMG submission 75181) | Aqueous microbial communities from the Delaware River and Bay under freshwater to marine salinity gradient to study organic matter... | ecosystem: Environmental > Aquatic > Marine > Coastal... | reverse complement strand
GGTCGGATGGACAGTGGCATGCTGTTGCGCACGGCCCTGGCGTTCGGGGCGGACGACGCCCTGCCCAAGCCCCTGCACGCTGATACATTCGCTTCGACGGTAGCTCGCCTCCTGGCCGCACCGGCATCCAGATTGTCGGCGACCCGGACCGAATCCGCGGCAGGCTAGCCGACGGCCGTGGCCGACGTCAGGCGTCGAGGACCAGATCGTTTTCCGGCGGTGTCGGCACCACGGTCGCCGGAGCGTCCATCAGCCATCTCACACGTTTGAGAAACTCGTCCGGTCGAAACGGCTTGGTCAGATAGCCCGATGCCCCCGAGCCCATGGCGCGCTTGATGTCGCCGACCGTCCGCAGAGAGGTCAGCATCAATACCGGTGTGCCCTGATGCAGCTTGTGTCGCCTAAGCGACTCCAGGGCTTCAATCCCGTCGAGCACCGGCATCATCGTATCCAGCACGATGACATCGGGTCGAAACCAGTCGGCGACCTTGAGCGCTTCATCGCCGTTCGAGGCCACCTCGACGGTGATCCCGTCCGCCTCAAGCGTCTGACGCGCCATGGCCGCCAGATAGCGATCATCATCAGCGACGAGAACCTTGGAGGCCTGCACAGCGTAACTCCGGAAGCAGTCACGACCAGGGTGGCGCGACAGGTCCAACCGTTTTTAACCAAGAACCATGAACAGTCCCTTGCGACCGTAGCGGTCAGCCAGGCGTCCAGGAGCGGGTATAGTCATCCAGCCAGGTCAGATCATCCCGCGCCAGCACGTCATCGACCATCGCCACGAGCGCTTCGGCCTTTATCGGTTTGCAGACATAGCCGGTGGCCCCCGCCCGTTTTGCGGTGATGACGTTGGCGAGATCGCTGGACGCCGTCAGCATCAGGATTTTCACCCCCTCCCATCCACTGGCCGCCCGCAATAGCCGCAACAGGGTGAGGCCGGGTATGTCCGGCAGTCCGAGATCGAGCAGCACCAGGGCCGGAGGGCGCTCGGCCAGTCGGGCCAGCCCCTCGGCTCCGGTCGGGACCGTGAGCACGGACCGGGCCTCACTGGACAGGACCTCGGCAAGGAGTTCCCGGATGAAGGCGTCATCGTCAATGACCAGAATCTCGCTCCGGGCCGAGGGCCCTTCTGAAGCCTTCCGCCCGACGCGGGGCGACTGCGCCGGCTCCGGGATCATCTCACAAACCGTCCTGAGCAGCGCGTCCGCCGCAACAGGTTTGTCGACCCAGACGGCTCCCAGTGCCTCGACCTGCTTGCGGTCATCGACCGAAGACCAGGCTGTCAGTATGATGACCGGGGTGGCCGCGATTTCCGGCAGGGCCCGGATCTGCCTGAGAGCCTCACGCCCCGAAATGTCGGGCATGGCGAAATCCATGATCACCAGCGCCGGCCTGAGGGCCTCGGCACGGGCCACGCCCTCGGCCCCGCCCGAGGCCAGTTCAACCCTGTAGCCGGCACCCGCAAGGTGAATCCGTGTCAGTTCGAGCATTATCGGATCATCATCGATGACCAGAATCACCGGAGCCTCCGCAACGGAACCCGCTCCTGGCCCTGCGACCTCAGGCGGCAAGGGTCACCGGATTGTCGAGCGTGCGCAGGGGGACGAACGGCCGGGCGCAGCCGCCGGATGCCGGAATGATGCGGAACAGGTGGACACCGTGAGGTCTGCCCTCGACGCTGGGATTAACGCGCATAATCGACTCTTGGATCGCACGGCTGCCACCGGGCGACCGCTTAAGACCATGTACCCCGGCTGTCATGATGAAGCCACGGCCGTGATCAGCGCCTCAATGGCGGACGTGAGATCCGGAACATCGGAGTCCGCAGCCAGCGCCGCATAGGCGGCCGCTTCGAGGGCGAAGGCCGCGTCTGAAACCGCATCAAACCCCAGACTGCCCGAGGTACCAGCGATGGAGTGCGCCAGGGCGGCGATTGACTGGGTACGATCCGGCTCATCCAGCTCCTGCATGCGCCCGAACTCGGCGGCAAAGGTCGACATCTGGAAGCGATACCGTCCTTTCAGCGCTGCCAGCGGATCGACAACACCCGAAACCTTCTGTGGCGGAACCTGCGGATCGGACAGGGCCCCGACCCGCGTGATGACCTCGAACAAATCCTCGGTCTTGATCGGCTTCGTCAGATGCTCGTCCATGCCGGCGGCCCGACATTCCGCGACCTGTTCCGCCATGACATTGGCCGTCAGGGCCACGATAGGGATGGTCTCGATCCCGTTGCGCAGTCGCCGGATAAGCCGGGTCGCTTCCAGCCCGTCCATGCCCGGCATCTGCACGTCCATCAGGACTACATCATAGGTCGTATCGTCTTCCAGCAGGGCCAGCGCCGCTTCCCCGGACGTGACCCCCTTGATCGTGTGACCCGCCTTCGACAGCAGAATATCGATCAGCTCGAGGTTCGCCTCAACGTCATCGACAGCCAGGATTTTCAGACTGCGGCCCGCGTCCGCCTCGGCCTTGCCGGCCTTCACCGGTGTTGCCGCGGGAGCATCGGCTACAGCATACGGAAGACTGAGCACCGCCGTGGTACCGTTGCCGTGGACACTCTCCAGACTCACAGCGCCACCCATCAGTCGCGCCAGGGAGCGGCTGATCGACAGACCCAGACCGGTGCCGCCAAACCTGCGTCCGACCGAGGCGTCGGCCTGGGTGAAAGCCTGGAACAGTTGCGCCAACGCCTCCGGTGCGATCCCGATTCCGGTATCGATGACCCGCAGGTCCACCATTTCGCCGGTCAGGCAGACCTCCAGCCGAACAGATCCACGCTCGGTGAATTTGGCCGCATTTCCGAGCAGGTTCAGCAGAATCTGGCGGATGCGCTGCTCATCGCCCATGATCCAGGGGGCCACGTCCCCGGCGAAGTCCACGGCGAAGGTCAGCCGGTCCCCCACGCCGCTTCGCGTCAGGTCAACGACATCGAGGGCCAGAGCGTGCAGATCAAACGGACGGCGGTCCACCGCCATCTTGCCGGCCTCGATCTTCGAGAAGTCCAGGATGTCGTCGATCAGGACCGTCAGCCCCCGTCCGGCCGTGCGGATGCGGTCGACATACCGGGTCTGATCCTTGGACAGCGGCGTATCGGCCAGCACGTCAGCGAAACCTAGAACACCGTTCAGGGGCGTCCGTATTTCGTGGCTCATATTGGCCAGGAATTCCGCCTTGGCCCGGACCGCTGCCTCGGCCTCGGTCCGGGCTTCGGCAAGCGCCGCCTCCCGCTCCCGCCGCTCGGTCACATCACGGACAGAGTCGGTGACCTGAACGATCCGGCCCTTTTCGTCGCGCTGGAACCGCGGCCGGGCCTCCAGCCATCGGCGCGACCCATCCTTGGCCAGCGCGCAGTATTCGATTGTAAGCGGCGCATCGGAATTCACTGCCGCCTCGAACTGGCCGGCCACGCGGGCCCGGTCCTCGGGCACAATGAAAAAGGGCGTCTTCCCGATCAGTTCATCAGGCGTGTAGCCGAGTATCTCGGTGACGGAAGGCGACAGATAGGTGAACACCCCCCGGGGGTCGTAAACGGCAACAATGTCACTGGCATTGTCCGCCAGCAGCCGAAACCGCTGCTCCTGCTCCAGGGCTCTGGCCACGATCTGCCGTTCTTCCGTAAGATCCTTGAAGACACCGAAATAGCCGATGACCCGGCCATCCGCGTCCTTCTCACTGGCCGCCATCGATCGGACATCGCGACGGGCGCCGTCGGACCGTCGGATCAGCACCGCGTCAAATTCCCAACCGCGATCCTGACCGACGCCGGCCTTGATCATTGCATCCACCCGCTGCCGGTCCCCATCGACATAAAAGCCCGGGGCGTTGTCGAGGGCCGGGTTGAAGTCGGCGGGATCAACGCCATGGATCCGGTAGACCTCTGGCGACCAGTAGATCGCGCCCGTTTCGATGTTCAGGGTCCAGTAGCCGACCTGCGACATTCGCTCTGCCAGCCGGGCATGGTCGATCAGTTGCCGTTCGCGAGCGATCTTCGCCCGCCTGACGACGCGCGCCCGCGTCAGGCGTTCGATCAGTTTACGGCGCTCGGCGAAGGTCATGCCGACTGTCAGGGCAATCACCGTCAGCGTCGCGAGAAACAGCTGCAGGACGATGAACCGCCGGGCGACGTCCCCGGCCACCAGAACGAGGGGGCCGACTTCATGGGCAGTCGCCATCACGGCGATAATACTGACCATCATGGCACCCAGCGCCGCACCGGCGATCCCGGACCGGATTGCGACGAGCGTCAGCGCGGCGGGGGGAAGGAACAACAGGGGAAGCGACGATTGCAGGAAGACCGCCGTAGACACGATCACCATCAGACCCAGCCCCAGCGTGGTCTGCAGCCGATCAGCCCCGAACAGTTCTGAAAAGCGGCGGTTGAGACCCGCCAGCAGGAGCGGCGTGAAGACCAGCAACCCCAACAGGTTTGCCGCGAACCAGAGGCTGGCCCCGGAGAGCGTCGGACGATATCCGGCGAGCATAAGTCCGGCCTCGGCGGTCGCGACCGACGCGACGCATGCGACCATCGCCGCCAGGCCAAAGCGCGGCATCCCGGAACGTCGCATCAGACGAAGCGCGCCGCTTCGCCCGAGGATCAGCAGCATGACCGTCACCTCGACCAGATTGGTGAAGGCCATCAGCAGCGCCATCAGCGGCGAATTTCCCATGGCCGCGACGGCCAGGGCGTTGCCGACAAAGGCACTACCCAGAAGCCAGGGACGCTCCGTCCGGGCGCAGCTCAACGCCACGGCAAGGACCACGGCGTTGACCGGCCAGACCACGACATAGCTGCCAGTCTTGCGGGTCAGCAGGGTGACCGCGACGACGAGCACGAAGACCACGGCCGCCAGAGCGGCCGGCGTCAAGGTCCGCATCCACTTCCCGTTCGCCGTCATGGGCAGGCCCTCCGATCCGCCTGAGGCCAAGGTCTACCCCCAAAAGGCTGGTCAGAATGCTAACGCCCGGGCACCGCCCCGGGCGTGTCGCGACCGATCAGCGCGCGGCTCACGAAAGCCGAAGGAAAGACTACCTTCCGGAAGGCCAGGCGCTATCCTCGGCGTTCGACCGACGCCCCGGCGTGATGGAGATCCGGACATGTCCGACCCGCAGCTCATCGACCTGACCCAGGCCGCGCGCCGATGGTTCTCCAAGGCCCCCGAGGCGCTGAGTGAGCGAGAGCGCCGCGTCCTGCGGCGGGCGTTCGCCCGGCAGACAGTCTCCAGCAACACCAATCTCAGCTTCGACGACAAACTCACCTTCGGTCAGAAACTGGCTGATCAGGTCGCCGCGTTCGGTGGATCCTGGACCTTCCTCATGGGATTTGGTGCCGTCCTGGTACTGTGGGTGGCGCTGAACCTGATGTTGCTGCGCAGCGCCTTCGACCCCTACCCCTTCATCTTCCTCAATCTGATCCTGTCGATGCTGGCCGCCATCCAGGCACCGGTGATCATGATGAGTCAGAACCGTCAGGGCGTGAAGGACCGCCACGACGCGGCCCACAACTATGAGGTCAACCTCAAGGCCGAGATCGAGATCATGGCCCTGCATGACAAGCTCGACCAACTGCGAACGCGGGACATCGAGACCCTGTTGCATCGACAGGAGGAGCAGATCGCCCTGCTCACCCGGCTGGTACAGCAGATGCCTCCGCCGACCGACGCCGTCTGACGCGGGACGCCGGCGGCACGGGATTGATGCGGGTCAATGCGCGACCGCGATCCGGGGCGCATCCTCACGGCCAGCAATCCGGAGGACACCGCCATGGATCGTCTCAAGAACAAGGTCGCCGTCGTGACCGGAGCCGCACTGGGCCTCGGACACGCCATTGCCACCCGGATGGCCGGAGAAGGGGCCGCCGTCGCGGTTCTGGACGTTCTGGAATCCGATGCCCTGGAACTGGCCGCCGAACTCACCGCCGCCGGACACAGGGCCCGTGGCTGGCGCTGCGACGTCTCGGACGAAGCCATGGTGGCCCGGGTCATGGCCGAGGTCGTCGACCATTTCGGGCGACTGGACATCGTCGTGAACAACGCCGGCGTGGCCGGGGTCAACAAGCCAACGCACGAGATCACCGAGTCGGAATGGGACCGGGTCCAGGCGATCAATGTGAAGGGCGTCTTCTTCTGCACCAAACACGCCATCCCGCACCTGATGACCGCGGGCGGCGGCAGCATCATCAACCTGTCGTCGATCTACGGCCTGGTCGGCGGCGCGGACGTACCGCCCTATCACGCCTCCAAGGGGGCGGTGCGGCTGATGAGCAAGACCGACGCCCTGATCTACGCCCCCGACAGGATCCGGGTGAACTCGATCCATCCCGGCTTCATCTGGACACCGATGGTCGAGCACCACCTGCAGACCATGGAAGACCCCCGGGCGGCGCGCGAGGCGACGGCCGCCCTGCACCCGCTGGGCCATATGGGCGAGCCGGACGACATCGCCTGGGGAGCCGTTTATCTGGCCTCGGACGAGGCGAAATTCATCACCGGCTCGGAACTGGTCATCGACGGCGGCTATACGGCACGCTGATCGATCGCGGGGGGCGGACCGGTCCGTGCGATCGGAAAGCCTGCTATCGCGTTGTAGAGGCGGTGCCCCCTTCCCGCCTGCTTCCGACCGGAGTCCAAGCCATGCCCTCGTTGAAGTCATCCTATCCGCTCTACCTGGCCAACCGGGCGATGACCCCGAACCAGGATCTTGTGGTCACGGACAAATTCACCGGCAAGGCCGCTACCCGGGTAGCCATGGCCGATCCCGCCATGATCGATCAGGCTATCGCCGCGGCGGTCCGGGCCACCGAACCGATGGCACGGATGGCCGCCTATGAACGGCAGGCGGTTTTGGCCCATTGTGTGACGCGGTTCCAGGAACGGGCCGATGAACTGGCCCATGCCCTGTGCATCGAGGCGGGCAAGCCGATCCGCGACTCGCGTGGCGAGGTCACCCGCCTGATCGACACCTTCCGCATCGCGGCAGAGGAGTCGGTCCGCATGACCGGCGAGGTCCAGCCCCTCGATATCTCGGCCCGGGCCAAAGGGTACCAGGGCATGTGGAAGCGGGTACCGATCGGCCCCTGTTCCTTCATCTCGCCGTTCAACTTCCCGCTCAACCTGGCCGCCCACAAGATCGCCCCGGCCATCGCCGTCGGCTGTCCCTTCGTGATGAAGCCCGCCTCGCGCACGCCGCTGGGGGCCATCATCATCGGCGAAATCCTGGCCGAGACCGACCTGCCCGAAGGGGCCTTCTCGATCCTGCCGGCGACCCGCGACGGGGCCGACCTGTTCACCACCGATGACCGGCTGAAACTGCTGTCCTTCACCGGCTCGCCAGAGGTGGGCTGGGACCTGAAGGCCCGGTCCGGCAAGAAGAAGGTGGTTCTGGAACTCGGCGGCAATGCCGCCGTCATCGTCGATCGTGACAGCGATCTGGAAGACGCCGCCGAACGCATCATCTTCGGGGCCTTCTACCAGTCGGGCCAGTCCTGCATCGGGGTCCAGCGCATCCTGATCCACAAAGACATCTACACGCGTATGCGCGACCTGCTGGTGGCGAAGGCCCGCGCCTTGATCGCCGGTGACCCGCGCGAGGAGGAGACCTTCATCGGTCCGATGATCGACGAGAAGGAGGCCACCCGGCTGGAAGACTGGATCAACGAGGCGAAAGCCGCCGGGGCCACCCTGTTGTGCGGCGGCGACCGCGACGGGGCCATGCTGCAGGCCACCCTGATGGAGGGTGTGCCGCACGGCCAGAAGATCCGCGAGGAGGAGGCCTTCGGTCCCGTGGCCATCCTGTCGTCCTTCTCCGACTTCGAGGCGGCGCTGGACGAGGTCAACGATTCCCGGTTCGGCCTGCAGGCTGGCATCTTCACCCGCGACATCCACAAGGCCATGGCCGCCTGGGACCGACTGGAGGTCGGCGGCGTGCTGATCGGTGACGTGCCCAGCTATCGCGTCGACAACATGCCCTACGGCGGGGTCAAGGACTCGGGCCTGGGCCGTGAGGGGGTCAAGTTCGCGATGGAGGACATGACCGAGATCCGCAATCTTGTGATCCGCCATCGCCCCATCCAGCCACCGACCTGAGCTGTGAACTGACTCTCGCCGGGGCGGTCAGATATCGGCCGACGCCTCGCCCGGTGACCCTGTTTGAAACGTCCCCGTGATCCTTGATCAATCGGAACACCCGCAATGTCGACGCGCCTGCTGCTGGTCTTCGTCCCGGATGAGGACATTCCGATCGCCCGGGAACTGACCCGGCGCTGCGCCAGCAGGATCTGGATTCGCCCGGCCGAGGACGGCATGGAGAGCCTCGCCTGTGTCGTCCAGGCCCGCTACGTCGAACGTCTGGTCGATGCGCTTGAGCTTGAACTGGGACAGCGCCCCGGCTTCTGCACCATCATCCTGCCGACCGAGGCGGTCGTCCCGCCCCTCTACGAAACGGCGGCCACCGCCCATCCCCGCTCCGGTAACGACCGCCCGCCCAGCCGGCTCGAGTCCTTCTTCAGCCGCGACCGCCTGAGCACCGAGGAGATGTATGACGACGTCGAGGAAACGGTTCGGATTCGCTACAGCTTTCTCTTCACCGTCCTGATCTCGGCCTTGATCGCAGGCCTCGGCATGCGCAGTGGACAGACGGCCATCGTTATCGGGGCCATGGTCATCGCCCCCTTCCTCGGCCCGTCGATCGGCATGGCCATGGCGGCGACCATCGGCGACCACGGACTGGGCCGGCGCGCCACCCTCGCCGTGGCCTTCGGTGCCGTGGCCTGTGTGGCTTTCATGGCGCTGATCGGCCGCTTCATCACCATTGATCCCACCGTGCCGGAGCTGTTGAAGCGTACCCGCGTCAGTCCGGCCGATGTCGTTCTGGCCCTCGCCAGCGGCGGGGCCGGAGTGATCGCCTTCAGCCGGGGCTCCGCCTCATCCCTGATCGGGGTGATGATCGCCGTGGCCCTGGTCCCGCCCCTGGCCGCCGCCGGCCTGTTGTTCGGCTCGGGACACAGCCATCTGGCGCTCGGGGCCCTGATCCTGTTTGCCACCAACCTGATCTGCATCAATGTCGCTGGGATACTGACCTTCCTGTTCCAGGGTCTGGCCCCGCGGAGCTGGCGTGTGACCGCCGGCACCCTGATGGTCTGGGTGGCGTTGCTGGTGGCCCTGGTGGCCCTGATCCTGCTGCGGTTCCTGCCCTGAAGCACGGCCGCTGCCGGCCCGGACCGAGCCGTCTTCATGATCCCGGATTACCGGATGCGGGGCTGTCTGCGGCCTGTCCGGTGCCCCCCGACACCAGACAGGCCGACAGCGCGGGAACGCTCCCCCCCGGGGGCATCCCGCCACGTTCCGGTGACCTCATGGTTAACAACCACTTACCCCGGCAGACGGCCATATGGCTCGGGGAACGGCGTCTTGTCGATTGGCTTCCCCGATGACGCGAGCCGGAGCTCAGGTCGCCCCGCCCCAACGCTTCAACGCCGGCCCGATACTGCCGCCCTGCACGACCACGGAGAACAGCACCACCATATAGGTCGCGGCCACCAGCACGTCCTTCATCGGACCGGGGGGCAGCGACAGGGCGAGCGCGATCGAGATACCCCCGCGCAGTCCGCCCCAGACCATGACCGGAAAGGCCAGTTTGAACGGCAGCAGGCTGCGCCAGAACAACAGCGGCGCACCGACGGACAGGGACCGCGCCAGCAACACCAGCGGGATGGTCAGCAGCCCCAGACCCAGCAGGCCCAGCCGCTCGGCCAGGACCACGGCCTCTAGGCCGATCAGCAGGAACAGCACCGCATTGAGCACCTCATCAATCAGCACCCAGAATTTCAGCAGATAGTCGCGTGTGTTGTCGCTCATCGCATAGCTGACGCCGTGATTGCCGATGACCAGACCGGCGACCGCCATGGCGACCGGCCCGCTGATATGCAGGGCGTGGGCCAGGGAATAGCCGCCCATCACCGCCGCCAGGGTGATCAGCACCTCGACCGAATATTCGTCGATCGCCTTCATCGCCCGATAGGCGACCCAGCCCACGGCCAGACCCAGGGCGGCCCCGCCCAGCGCTTCGACCAGGAACAGTTCGCCGGCGTGGATCAGGGAAAAGCCGTCGCCGCTGACGGCCGAGGCCAGCAGAATCGAGAAGACCACCACCCCGACCCCGTCGTTGAACAGACTCTCGCCCGCCACCGTGGCCTGCAGCCGCGGCGGCACCTTGGTCGTCTTCAGCACCGACATGACCGCGACCGGATCGGTCGGGCTGATCAGGGCCCCGAACACGAAACACCACGCCAGGGGCACATCGATGCCGATCAGCCGCGTCAGGGCCGCAAAACCGGCCCCGACCAGCAGGGTCGAGAGCACGACTCCGAAGGTGCTGAGGATGCCGATCTGCCAGCTGCCGCGCTTCAACTGGGCGAGGTCGACATGCATGGCTCCGGCGAACAGCAGGAACGACAGCATGCCGTTCATCAGCGTCTCGTGGAAATCGATGTCGCCGAGGAATTCGCTGACCGATTCCGACAGCCGGCTCTCGGGCAGGACCGCGTCGATGGCGATGACGGCGATCGAGGCCAGGGCCCCCATCACAGTCAGGGCCACCGTCGTCGGCAGCTTCAGATAGCGGTGATTGAGCCACCCCAGGGCGGCCGACAGCACGATCAATATGGCGGCGGCGTCGAACGGGGACAGGGCGCTGATCATGGGGTCTCCTGCGAGCGGGATCGAGGCCGGCAGGCAGGCATAGCCCGCGTTCCCGCCCGCGGCCAAGATCAAACGGATGCAGTCCGGGTCGGGCGGCCGACAAACCGTCGGCCGGGGTGCAATTCGCGTTGGACGGCGGCCGGTCGCCTGCCCTAGGCTGAAACCCTCCCGCCATGAAATACATCAGCACCCGGGGCCAGGCGCCCACCGTCGATTTCGCCCAGGCGATGCTGTCCGGCCTCGCGCCGGATGGCGGCCTGTATGTGCCCGAGACCTGGCCTGCGGCGGACGCCGGTCTGGCCCGTCCGGGG
>Ga0070754_10003524_pt1 | contig 11014 bp, 10 predicted proteins | sample VirMetDEL_Sep_01_FD_75181 | JGI IMG/M metagenome (GOLD analysis project Ga0070754, IMG submission 75181) | Aqueous microbial communities from the Delaware River and Bay under freshwater to marine salinity gradient to study organic matter... | ecosystem: Environmental > Aquatic > Marine >... | reverse complement strand
TATGAAAAGGGAAGCATTTTTTGGTTATGAAAATACAAAGCATAAACCAGGTTTATTGTCAACCGGTACTATGGGTTTTATTAAAAACCATCCAATGATTAGAAATATCATAGACCATATTAAAGAAAATGAGGTAAGTATGAGATCTACTAAAAAATTTGCTTGGGAAACTGTCGGACCTGTTTTGTTAACTAAATTTTATAATCTTTATCATGATAAACAAAGTATAACACTATTACCAAGTTATTTTTTCTTACCAATCTATAAATTAGATAAAGAATATTATCAAGGACATGGTAAAACTTATGCTCATCAAGAATGGGGAAGTAGTTTTAATGTTTACCAGGGAATGAATGATAAGAAAATTCCAGAATCTTTATTAGAACCAGAAGAATATCACGGTGTTTTGGTTTCCAGTTATAATACTAAAAAAGAATACATCATAGAATGTTTGAGATCCATTAGAGATCAAGAAGGATATTTTGGAATAGAGTTAATCTGGATTAACGACGGAAGTACATTGGAAAATTCTAAGGAATTAAAACTCATACTTAATAATTTTATCAAAACTACTAGATTCATCAAACTGAAATATTTAGAATGGGAAGAAAATAAAGGAATAGCTCATTCTCTTAACAGGGGCTTAGAATTATCAGATTCTGAAATCATCATAAAGATGGATAGTGACGATACCATGATTAAAGATAGAATTAAAATACAAACAGATTATATGAAGAAAAATACAGATTTAGTATGGTTAGGGGGTCAATGTAAATTACCCGAAGGTCAAACAAATTTTAAAAATATGTCATTACAAGAATATAAAAAGTCTCCAAAATATTGGTTTTGTAATCACCCTGCTTCTTGTTATAGAAAAAAAGAAATTTTAAAAATTGGAGGATACAACGAGGAATATAAATGTCAATTCGAAGATTTTGAATTAGAACTTAGAGTCTTAAAAAATTATGGAAGATTAGATAATTTGCCTGATATTTTAGTAAATTATCGAAGTCATCCAGATCAAGTGACAAAAAAGAAAGTGGAAAATAAGATTCAAAAATTAAATAGTATCATTCAAGAGATAATATTTTCCTAATATAATTTTTAGAAATTATATTAAATAATTAGACATTTCTTTATTAATATCACTATAACTAGGTCTTTGATACCCCAATCTTAAATTAGAAGTATAAAAACCCTTTCCAGGACCTTGTAATTTTTTCCAATGTTGATCTATAGCATAGGTTTCTCTACATTTTTGTTTTTCTTTATCTGATACTGTTTTGTTGAGTAAAACAGATTTCATTTTTTCTACTGCTTCTGAAAAATTATCTATTAGTTCCTGAAAAAATCCATTATTAACTAAATATCCTGATGTAGTTTGTGAATTTGATACTTCTCTTAAACTGTTGATTATTTTATCTTCTTTGGGTGAAATTTCATCTTCCACCAATTTATTATTGTTTCTTATCAAATAACCAGAAAGTGTTTGTGAATCAATTATTTCTACTAAATTATTTCCTACCTTGTTACCTCTTTTTAAATTTCTACTTACTTGAAATAAATTAAACTTAGGATCATATTTAATTAATTCTTTGTATACTTCTTCTAAAATAGAAATTTTAGCATCAAAGTTAAAATCATCTTCTAATATTAAAATCACGTTATGATTATTTTCAATAGCATCTTTCAGAGCTAAAATATGAGATTCACCGCATCCTATTTCTCCATACTCATGTTTTACCGCATTTATTCTTGTGGTCCTTTTTAGTTCAGGATCTATTAATTTAATTTCTCGAAGTATTTCTTCTTTTCTATCGGTTCGATGTTCTAAATTAATATAATAAATTTGATCGATAAAATCAAGTTCTTTTATTTCTGATTCTAAAGGAATTCCATTCTTTCTTTGAATTCTAAGTCGACGACTCATTTTAAATAATAAAACATTAAAATGAGTCGAAGAAGAATAATAAATAAAAATTTTGTGCTTGGAAAAATATTAGGAGGTTTAGGTAATCAATTATTTGTTATTTTTACGACTGTTTCTCATGCTATTGATAATAATCTAGATTTTTTTGTAGAAAATATGGAAAAGACTAGAAAAACATATTTTGACACCCCACTTTACAAAAATTTAAAGCAGACTAAATTGCCCGGAAAGACGTTTTTTCAACCATCTCATAGATATTGCGAGATTCCGAAACAGAAGAATCTTATTTTGAGCGGATATTTTCAAAGTTATAAATTTTTTGATCATAACAAAGAAAAAATATTAAAATTATTAGAAATTGATTTATTAAGAGATCAAATCAAAGAAAAATATTCAAATTATTTATCCAATGACGTAATTTTGCATTTCAGATTAGGAGATTATAAACATCTTGGTCATGCTCATCCGATTTGTGATATTTCTTATTATAAAAATGCTTTGAAAAATTTTGATTCTAATAGCAAAGTATTATATTTTTTTGAAGAAGAGGATAGGGAAATTGTCTTAGATAAAATTAAAGAGATCAAAGAAGAACACCCTGAGATGATTTTTACACCAATAGATACAAATATAGTGGATTATGAACAAGTGTTATTAATGAGTCAATTTAGTAAATTTGTTATTGCTAATAGTACTTTTAGTTGGTGGGGTGCTTATTTATCTCAGAATAGAGAAAAAGTTTGTTATCCATCAACTTGGTTTTGCGGTGTTTTAAAAGATAAATGTGTTGATGATTTGTTTTATGATGATTGGATTAAAGTTTAATATTATGTATATATATATAATATTAAAAATGAAATGTTGTGTAATCTTTTTCCATAAAAATATCAGAAAATTATATAAACAAGAGTGGATCGATCAATGTGTAGACTCTATTTTAAATCAATCTTATCAAAATTTTGATATTTTAGAAATAAATTATGGTGATGAAGAATATTCTGTCTTAGAAGACAAAAAATTTTCTCAGAAACACATATTTTTTAAAGAAAATTTTCAAGTATATATAGAGGCCATGATTTTTTTACTTGACCAAGCTTTTATCACAAGAGATTATGATTATGTATTTAATACAAATTTAGACGATTATTATATGAAAAATAGATTTGAAAGACAGTTAGACTTTATGGAAAAAAATAATTTTTTATTGTCATCTTGTAATTGGTATTATATTAAAGAAGGTAAATTAATTGAAAAAAAATTAATCAATATAAATGAAAAGACACTAAATACTTTAAATAATAACGAAAATCCTATTAATCATTCTGCTGTAATTTTCAATAAAAACTTTTGGTTTTGTTTAGATAAAAATAAAAATAATTTATGTTACAGGGATCATAAACCATGCGAAGATTTAACTTTGTGGAAAAGAGCTTATCAGAATAATATTTCTATAGGACTACAGGACGAGGTTTTAATACATTACCGGATACATCCAAATCAAGTATCAAATACAGAAACATATAAAAATAAAGAAATATTTTCTACTAGACTTGGAATCATCATTACAGAAGAAGAAAATATATTAGAAATAAATAAAGAATACCCTAATGTTGAAATAAAATTTTTTATTTTTGGTGATAACAAAAAAAATAATCAAGAAAATATTTACTATTTTCAAGATGACAAAGAATTTTTATCCAACAAAACAACTATTAGAATGATTGTTGATAAAATTTTAGACTATAGAAAACCAGATAAAGTAATTGTAAATACTTTGGATTATTTTTATCCAAACAAAAAACCAAAAAATACATTAACTTTATCAACTTGCTGGTATACATTTAAAAATAAACACAATACTGGTAAGTATATAGAATGGATGAAAAACTTTTTAAATTATGTAGATAATTTTAATTTGATTATTTACACTAACCAAAACAGTGTAGATATTTTCAAAAACTTTAGTCTTTCCGATAGAGTGAAAATAGTTATTTTGGAAAAAGAAGATTGGGATTTAATAAAATATGAACAACAATTATTAAATAATTTTGAAAGAAATATCTATCTAAAGAATCAACTTTCTTTTGAAGTTTGGTTAGTTTATTTACAAAAAACTTATCTTGTTAAGAAGACAATTAAAGATAATCATTTTGATACTAAATTTTATGGATGGTGTGATATTGGTTATTTTAGAAATACTACTGCTAAAGACTGGGCTACTTCTAGGAGTTTGAATAAATTATCACCAGAAAAAATAAATTATTGTTTGATGAAAAATTTATTTATTGATAAGTTAAGATTCTTTTTGAACCAAAAAGATTTTTCTATGAACGAAGCAAGGAAAAAAATACCTCCTAATCAACAAAGTATAGCCGGGGGATTCTTTGTTGGAAACAAAGAAAAATGTTTAGAATGGAGTGGTTTTTTTGATACGACACTGATGTATTATTTGAATAATAATTTACTAATAAAAGACGACCAAATTATAATTCTAGATTGTGTCTTACAAAAAGAAACATTTTTTAATTTAGTTAATTCTTCAAAACAACCTTCTGAAAGAAAATGGACTTATTTTTGCTATTACTTAAGATAATGAAAATGAGAAAAAAGTAGAATACAATTTTGTATCTAATAAATTAAAATATAAAAAAGTATGGTAGTTAATTTAACTCTGATAATTGAATACTATATTAAAATGATATAATTTAAAAATAAATTATATCATTTAGACATTCTCAAATGTGCTTTTAAAGAAATATTTTCTGGATGATTTTCAAATTTATATTCTTCTATATATTTATAAAATAAAATACTTAAAATAGATTGATCCTGTCTGTGATTTTTTCTATTAGACCCTTCAGGTATAATACATTCTTTAATTAATGATAAATCTTTCCATTCATCAATTAATTTTTTACACCAAAAAAGATCATAATTAATTGTTAATATACCACCTGCTCTTGGAGACAATTCTAAATATTTATTTGCTTTCATAAACTCTATACAGTTTTTATGCGTCCATTTTTTAATAGTGTCTGAAGATATAGGCGTATATATCCCGTTTTCTTTTACTAAATTTATTACATTTGTAAAATTATAATAAACTGTCATAGTATCCAACCACTGTACTATACCGTTATATTTTTCACATACTTTGTGAAAAATGATAGGTTTCCAAGCATATGAACAGTTAATTCCATTATATTTTTCCAGCGAAACATGTTCTGGATATTTAGAATAATCAAACAACTCATATATGATAAATTTATCCTTTTTTAGATATTCTTTTTCTTCTTCATTTAACCCTAAATCATATATTACGAATTTAAAATTTTTTATACATTCTCTTCTTTGAATCCTTTTAACATTTATTATCAATCCTTTCAAAAAATTATAATATTTGGAATTTGCTCCGGACACAAATGTGATATTCATTTTTATTAAAAAGGTTTTATAATAGAAATGGGAAATAAATATACAAATAAATTTTATCATAGGTATTGTAAAAATAAATATTCACAGAACGGTGAAGATGGAATTTTAGAAGAACTTCTAAAAAGGTTAGATATAAAGAATGGTTGGGTTTGCGAATTTGGAGCATGGGACGGGAAACATCTCTCTAATACTTTTTTTCTAATAGAATCAGGGTTCAAAGGTGTTTTTATAGAGGGAGATTCTCAAAAATTTAAAGACTTAGAAAAAACTGTTTCAGAATTTTCCAGAATAATACCCATAAATTCTTATGTTGATTATAATAATAATGAAAATTCTTTAGATAATTTATTAAAAAGAACAGAAATACCAAATGATTTTGATGTTTTATCGATAGATATTGATTCTTATGATTATCAAGTATGGAAAAGTTTGAAAAATTATAATCCTAAAATAGTAATAGTTGAAATAAATTCTTCTATCAGTACAACGATCACTAATCATATTCACAAAGAAGGAAAATATCAAGGAACTAGTTTTAAACCAATGTTTGATTTAGGTTGTGAAAAAGGTTATAAATTTTTATTACATACAGGAAATATGATTTTTGTAAGAGAAGATTTGTTTGACAAAATTGGAATTACTTACAAAGACCCACTGGAAAATTTCTTGACAAACTGGGGTGCAAGATAAATTAATAATTTTGCCCTTCCCCGTGGTTACCATCATAATAAAAACAAGGTTCTTTTACATAAACACTTTCCGTATACTCTAATAATCTTTTCCAACAATCGTAATCTTCTTCACCATTTTTTATACACCTTGTATTATTTATTCTTTCTAGTAATTCTTTTTTTACAATTACAGAAGAACATATCATACAGTTATGTATTTTTAAAAAATCTAAATCCCATATATCAGGAAAATTTTTACTTAAACGTACCCCTTTATTTCGATATTTTTTTCTCAGTATACTAAAACAACTCTCTGAAATATATTTTTTATATACTTTGTTTTTATCAAAAATACCTTCCCCGATATAACCTTCTGTGGAAGACATTTTACAATTTGTCGTATTCATAGCATCTATTTGTAATTCTATTTTTTTAGGCAGCCAAATATCATCGTCGTCACAAAAAGCTATATATACTCCCTTTGATTCTTCTATACCTTTGTTTCTAACAAAAGCAGCACAAGCAAACCCAAATATTTTTTTGCTATTTTCTTTCAAAGTAATGAATTTTACTCTTTCTTTTTCCCAATCATATTCATAATATTCTCTTTGTGTAGAACAATCGTTAACAACTATTATTTCTATATTTGGATAAGTTTGATTTTTAATAGATCCAATAGCATTTAAAAGATAAGTGAATCTATTATAAGTAGGTATTACGGCAGAAACTAACCCTGAAGACATTTTAAGTTATTATACAATAGTAATTTTTTAATTTTTCTGTCATCTCATTATGGAATTCCATTCCTTCTTTCATCCAATTACCACCTGCTCTATAATGTAAAAATACATCATCATAAATTTCACAGAAAAATTTATTATTTTTATTTCTTTTATCGTTTTTTAAAAAATCTAACAACTCTACATTGTTCTCTAAATTTTTCGGTAATTCTGACATGTCCCAAGAACAAGACCATAAGTGTTTTATGAAATAAATATCATCTGTATGAAAAGTTTTATCAGTTGAGTACGATTTTCTAATTTCATCAGTATTTGGAAATATGTTATTTTTCATTTGTTTTTTTATCCATTCCTGCATCATGCCACCGACATCGCATTCAGAACAACAATCCCAGTTTAATAATTCCAAGTTTTTCATCTTATTTATATTAAAGTAATAAATACCGTTCCAAAAGTAATTAATATTGTGATTTTGTCTGCTTTGTAAAACTACGGCACAATCATAATTAGAATATTTATTTATATCAAAATAATCTACTAAAAACATGTCACTGTCTAATAATAAATATTTATCAGGATTATCTTTTTGATATTGTAAAATAAAATTCATGGCGTCTGCGCATCTCTTAGCAGAACATCCTAATCTTCTATGTTTAATATTTGGTATATTTATACAAGTTATATTCAATTTTTCGCAAACATCCTGTATCTTTGATCTTACTTTTATGTCCCCTTCGTTGGTATAATCTTTGAAAGGTTTTGCATCATTAAAAACTATAAATTCATATTCTCCTTGAAAATATTTTTTTAGTGTGTAATATTGAATTTCTATAAATGTAGGGTTATTTACTACAGAAGTGACTATCTTCATTTTAGTCTATAATTTTATTTTAATTATTTTAAATACAATATATTTAAAATGAAAACAGTATTAGTCACTGGTGGTTGTGGATTTATCGGGAGCCATTTTGTAGAACATATTCTCAAAAATACTGATTGGAACATTGTAATTATGGATAAACTAACTTATGCTAGTCTTGGTTTTGACAGATTGAGAGAAAATGGTTCCATAAATAATCCCCGAGTTAAAATTATTACATGGGATTTGTGTTGCGAAATAAGCGAATCTTTAATGAAAGAGATAGGAGAAATCAATTATATTGTTCATATGGCAGCTGAAACACATGTAGATAATTCTATCTCTACCCCTGTCCCTTTTATTAAAAATAATGTAATGTCAACAGTTCAGTTGCTTGAATATGCAAGAAAATTAAAAAGTTTAGAAATATTCTTTTATTTTAGCACAGACGAGGTTTACGGACCTGCCCTTGGAGATAAGATGTTTTCAGAAGATGAGCGTCATAACCCAACTAATCCTTACTCTGCTTCTAAATCTTCAGCTGAAATGATCTGTATGTCATATCGCAATACTTATAAAGTTCCTGTGATGAGAATTAATGTCATGAATGCTTTTGGAGAAATGCAACATCCAGAAAAATTCATCCCTAAAGTTATTAACAAAGTTTTAAATGGTGAAGTCGTTGAAATACATAGTTATCCCGACAAAAAACAATCAGGAACTAGGTTTTACATCCATGCTAGAAATATAGCCGCTGGTGTTTTATTTTTAATTAAGAATGGTAAAGTTGGAGAAAGTTATAATTTGACTGGGGAAAGAGAAGTTAGTAATTTAGAAATGGCTCAGTTAATTGCTAAATTTATTGGAAAAGAATTAAAATATGAAATGGTAGATTTTCATTCAGATAGACCAGGACATGATTTGAGATACGGATTAAGTGGAAAGAAAATGGAAGATATGGGATGGAAATTACCTGTTGGTTTTTTAGAAAGTTTAGAGAAATCTGTTAAATGGGAAATATATAATAAATGTTAAATGTTATTATAGATCCTTATATTCACTGTCCTTATCTCTACTACACATTAGATAAATGCGAATATACATCACCTATAGTGAATAACACACCAAGATATTATTCTAAAGAAAGTTTTAAAAATAAATATGATTTTTGTTACACGACCAATATAGATTATGAAAAAAAATATGATATATGTTTCATAGTATTTCCTTTATTAGATATAGATCCTAGACACGAGCCAACAAGACACAGATCTACTTTTCCGTTTTTAAAAAAATTAACACAGAGTATAAGAGCTGATAAAATTATCATTTTTGATAACCATGACTATGCTTATGTTCCCGAAAAAAAACTATTAGAAGATCTAAAATTTAACTTTATATTGAAAAGAAATTTTCATTGTAATTTTTCTTATGATAACAGAATTAAACCTTTCCATTTCCTAGACTGTTGTGGTAAAATAGATTCTATCTTTTTACTAATAAACAGACAAAAATATAAAAACATAACCGAAGAAAAAAATAATAAAATATGGTTTTCTGGTAGTATATATAATCATAATGATAATATATTCAACTGCTACACTTCAAGGAAAAAAATTTATAAATTTATTAAAAAAAGTAAAAAAATAAGATTTGTCTCAAACATGCAGCATGCAGAGTATTTAAAAAACATAGGTAATTATAAATATGCTTTAAGTCTGATGGGTTGTTCTTCTTGGGGAACAAGACACTTTGAAATTTTAGTTCAAGATACCGTTTTATTCAGTCAAAGATGCGATACTACGCCTGATCCAAAAAATCATGTTTTTCCGTTTGAAGAGGGTGATTCTTTTTCCGAATTCAATTTTTTCGATTCATACGAAGATTTAATAAAAAAATACGACATATTAGAGAATGATCTAGAAAAGTATAGGGAGGTTTTAAAAAATCAAAAATTAGTTATTGAAAAATATTACAATTACACTAATATTAAAAATTATATCTTCAAGTTAATTTCATAAATAATAATCAATATATTCTTTTTTAGAAAATTGTATAGGAACAATAATACTTTTTTCTATCATACTTCTTTTATAATTCTTTATTATTTTTTCACCTTTATCAAATATAACTATTTCCCCTCCTTTTTTTGAATTATTATCTCCCCAATAAGGTAAATAATAATCTTTGTCTAAATAGTCTTCGTGTCTGATACCGGAGAGATTAAATAAATGAGAAAAGGCTAATTGATAATAACCCAAATTTCTATTGATATATCTTCTCCAATTAAAATTTTTATCTTTTAAATTCACAAAATTATCTAAATAATCTCTAGATTTTCCTTTCCATAAATGAAAATCATCCATTTTTTTTAAACTTTCTTGGCTCAACATAACTACTCCTTCAAAGTGTGTTGGAGGGGTATTTTTATAATTATAAGAACCTTGGACCAAACTACACAGTAAACCAATATTATTGGGAAATTTTTCGTTATATTCTTTTAATAGTATTTCATCAAAATTATTTAAATTTGGACAGTAATCATCTTCGATAAAAATGTAATAGTCAAAACCATCTTTGTATTCGTAGTAGGCTTTTATCCATTGTCCTAAAGAAATAGCATAGTTTTCGCATTCTAAAAACACAATATCTTCATCTATGTTTTCGTAATATCCGTCTATTTTTTCACCTTTACATTCTGGTTTAACAATAGTAATTTGAGATAAATTATTTTTTAAACTTCTTATTTTTTGAATATGTTCGGAAAGAATATTATTAGGTCTTGGGTATAAATGTTTTCTTCTATTTATACCTTCGTAGCTACCGATAACATAATTTACTTTCATTTTAATATAAATATTATTTAAAATGATAAATCTGCTTCAATTAATCAAATTAGAATGTCAAGAATCTATCAATGTATTATTAATAACAGATGATGTAAATAAAATTAATGCCGTAGAAGAAAGTTTTAAAACCGAAGATATTAAAACTAAAAAAATGTTAAATTATCATATTGATAATTTGGGAATAAAAAAAAAGATTTATTATATTTCCAGCTCGTTAAATTTATGCCCTAATAAATACATTAAAATAGAAGATAGTATTCATAAAAATTACGATAACATAATAATTGATATACATCAAAAAAAAAATTATTGTTTACAAGATCTGAGCAAAAAGGTGAGTAAGTCCATAATAATTACTAAAGATATTGATTTCAATAAAGAAAATTTTCTCATAGAAAAATATCAAAAATTTACTTTATTGAAAAAAAGAGAAAAACATTGGTTTGAAAATAATAATAAATATATACATAATTATTATGAAATATTATTATGGTTTAAAAAAATCTGTACCTGCAAAAATATTGATTTCT
>Ga0070754_10003522_pt1 | contig 11019 bp, 10 predicted proteins | sample VirMetDEL_Sep_01_FD_75181 | JGI IMG/M metagenome (GOLD analysis project Ga0070754, IMG submission 75181) | Aqueous microbial communities from the Delaware River and Bay under freshwater to marine salinity gradient to study organic matter... | ecosystem: Environmental > Aquatic > Marine >... | reverse complement strand
TTGCAGCTAATGGCTTGTAGTAACGAAACTGACCAACAAAAGATTCGCCATCGGCGTTAATGTCGTCACGCTGTCCAACAATACCTGTTGAGTTTAATTTCTTTTCAGTTGTATAAGCTTCGTCAGCATAGGCTGAAATAGCGAGAGCTACATTTTGAAAATCTGTGTTTGTAATAGCCATAATTATTTATCCTTATTTAACTATTATGTTAATATGTATAACTTCCGAGTTGACCTTTAGAGGCCAACGCTAAAACTTCTTCTTGTGTCATCTGAGACAAACTTTTCTTTTCGGAAGTATTTGGAGTTCCTGCAGAGTTTGTTGTACCAGCACCAGAATTTGCTTTAACACGAAATAAAAATGAATTATCTTCATTCTTAGAATAAGCGACAATAAAGTCTTGAATAGATGAACCAGTTTTATGAACCCATGCACCATTCTCGTTTTGAACAAGTTGCTCAACAATATCACGTTGTGCCATTTGACGACTACGCTCATTACGAAACTCTAAAGAACTTAGTTGTCCATTAACAACATTGTCACGATTGAGTTTAGTATTTTCTTCTTCAAAAACTTTTAGCTTAGCGTTAGCTTCTGCTAATTTCATTTCTAAAGCTTCTTGTAGTTTGCCATCTTGTTCTAAGCGCTCAATTTCGGCTTGCTTTTTAGCTTGCTCAATTTCAGCGGCTTTTTTAAGGGCTTCGTCACGCTCTTTAGACATTCGATCCATATTAGATTTCATCTGTTGTAAGCGTTCTTGCACCGCCTTTTCTACTGGATCAACTTCAGTTTCTTCTTGTGGTGCTTCGGGTTTTTGCTCAATATCTTCTTGAGCATTTGTATCTACTGTTTCTACTTCTTCAATTACTGTATTTTCTTCACTCATAATTTTTCCTTTCAAGCACAGCTTGATGTGTAATGTTTTGTGTCACAGACACATTAAAATAAAGCTCATAGGCTATTACAAATATTCTATGGGCCAATGCCATACCAGTCCTCTCCTTCTTTAATAGGAGCTAGTATGTCTTTTCGAGTAATCTTATTAGGAGGGTCAATGAGACCCAACTCTTTAGCTCTAGCTAGGAGTTCATTGTAAGATTTTCTTGAAAGACCTTGTTTGCGCATTTCTCGTAAGGTCTTCCTAATAGTATCACCTTCAAGAGCATCAGCATAGATGGTTCTTAAAGCAGTTTTAGCACGATTTGCTTCACTAATATTAGTAAAAAACGCATCGTGGATAGTTGCGGAATCAACATTATTCTTCCTAGCCCAATCATGGAACTTGCGAACAATTACAGCATCGTTACTGTGATTCCCATTAACACCTAATCCAATACTAGCACGATTAACAGAATTTTTTCCTAAGAGTTTTCCGTCTTCTGCACTACTTTCATAAATGTTAGAAATTCTACGACCTGAAACAGGATCAGTAAAATCTATACGCTCTTGCGGCTTAGGCCGATATCTTTGCGTCATTATTTTTCCGTCAAATGTAACCCAAGGTATATCTACTTTTTGAGTTTCATTAACGTAAACTTTAGCTACTTGCTTCCAATAATTAATAAATTTATCAGTAACAGGCGCTCTTTGTGAAAGATTCTTAGACATAATTCTAGAAACTTCCGTAAATTCTTTTGGCCCAATTATCCCTTTTCTAGAATTAGTTAGGCGTCTAACAAAGTCAGCAGTATCAGGGTGTATATCAGCAGCTTGTTTTAATAAGTCTCTACCAACAGGTTCATTCTTATTAATTAATTCTACTAATTCGTCTCTGAATGATTGTAATTCAGAAGCTACACCGACTGCATTTTCTCTTTTAGCAACTTTTATTTTACCATCAATAATTCTTAATTGTTGAGTCAAATTATCTTTAGTAACAGTTATGAAACCTCGATCGTCTAATACTTTAGAAAGTTTAGTAGCTACATTAGATGTTTTTGTTACTGAACCAGCACCATAGAATGATACCATGTTTTGAGACTTTGCAGCTTTAGCAAGATCTTCCCAAGTAAGATTAGCGTCTCTAAGGGCAGGTATTTTTAAAAACTCTGGATCATTAACAGTATCCATTGCTACAAGATCATATAATCTGTTCTTTTGTTTAGTTGCAAGAACATTAGAAGCTTCGGCTATTTTTCTATCACCTGTAGATAAAGCAATAATTTGAGCTCCGCTAGACGAAGCATCGTTTTCAATCATTAACCTTGTTCTATAAGAAGTGATAGGTCTACCTTGTTTTAAGTGTCTATTAATACGTGCATATTCTAAGGCCATTCTAGACATTTTAGCAACTTCTGCACCTTCTAATCCTCTAATTAAAGGATGCTCTAAAAATTGTCTTAGCCTTCGATCTCGTTGAGTTTTAGACATCATTATTTCACCAAGCTCGATAATATTTTCTTTATTTCTAGAAAATATAGATCGACGACCTGCTTGAGTTAAAGCTTCAGTTCCTGGGCCAATCATAGCACCAATTTGAATTTCTAACTCGTCTAATGCACTTTGATTCATATAAACGGATTTACCTGAATTAAGAAATGGTCTTACAAGTTCTCCACCTGTAGGTGTTAAGTAACCCCTATGATAAATACGACCACGAGAATCAATAAATGCTTGAGTTCTAAAATTTTTATTTCTTTGAGCATGATATTTAGCAGTAGCCATAAGACCATAACCTTGTTCACCACGATTTAATATTTCATGACGAAATTCATTAATACTGTCATAATATTTAGAATTACCTCTTGGATCTCTAAATCTAGTAATATCATCCATAAAACTAAAAAACTCGTTATCAACAGCATATTCAACATTCATAACATGGTTAATTGTTTTTGCTAATCCTCGATCTATTTGCTTTTTATCATAATCAGCAAATTTATCTCTAGAAATTAAAGGAATACCAGTATCATTTCCTCTAGCATCAAAAAAAGTTTTACTGTTAGCTTTTACGTAAAGACGATCTCTCTCATTAGTAACACCTAATCTTCTTGAAATAGTTACTCTACGCTCTGCTTCTTGAAGCTTAATTAAGTCTTTATTAACAACTATAACTTCTCTTGATATAGTATCTGCCCAACCACCAGTGGCTCTACCAGTATCAAGATCAATAACACCTCGACGAGTTTTGCCTCTAAATTGAACTTTTATATAACCTTGATCTTTAAAAAATTCTAATATTCTAGAGCCTTCTTTGTGAAAGTCTTTAAGAGTATGCTTAGTAAAAGGTATAATATTTTCAAAGTCTTTAGAAAAAGATTTACCAATATTAATAGCTAAAGTATCATAATCAGTTGATTGACCTGAAGCAATTAACTTAGATATTTTTGTAATACTATTAATAGCTTTTTCATCAAATATAGCATCTGTAGGTTTTTTACTTGCTATTAAAAATTCTCTATCAAGAATTCGCCTTACTGTTTCTCTATTTCTAGCTGCTAACTGAGTAAACCAAGAATCAGAAGGTTCTTTCATTTTATTTAATTTTTTATAAAGATCATAAGCTTTTTTAATTCGAGGATCTTTGTTAATTAAATATTTTTTAATTTTATCTTACTAGGATACTTTTCAATATAACGTCTAAAGTAAACCCTTAAAGGCGCTCTACCAGTTATAAATATTTTTCTAGCAAGTTTTTTACCTTGAGTTCTTCGCCATGCATCAATAAACCTTTGATCTTTTAGTTGATCTCTTTGCAAAACATCAAAATCATAGTATTTACCCATAATTTGTACTTTAGGTTTATCTTGAGATAAATAACTAACAAACATTTCCGATCTTTTTCTAGATCTTGTATCTAAAAGTCTAGAAACGTTTTGAACAGCAAATCTATTTTCTGCACGAACTACTGCTGCAAAATCATTCCAAGGTTGTTTATCTTTAGCATAACGTTCTAAAACAACTCTTAAGTTTTCAACAACCAGCGTCTGTTGATTAACTGAAACTTTGTCATCTAATCCATTTACTAAGGACTCAATGAATTGTTTTTCATCAGCACTTAAAGTTTTAGAATTACGCATAAAGTCTAAACGTTCTTGATACAAATTATAGTCTGGATCGTAAAGATTATTATTTTTAATTTCCCCCGTTAAAGGATCAGCACTAAAATTCTTTTCATCAAATTCATTACCAACTCTACGTCTAGAAGCTTGTTTTCCTACAAGACTAGTACCTTTATAGTCAGTCAAAGACATAGTTTTAGAGTAATCATCAGAATCTAGAATAAACATTTGACGAAGTTCATCTTTATATTTAGCACTTCTAGTTAAGCTACTAGGTCTGGCAGCATCAATTCTAAATGCTTGTTCACGAACTTTTTGTTTAGGTTTATAAACTGCAGTAGCTTGAGCTGCCTTGTTTCGTAAAGCTTGAATACTCAAAGCCTTTCCTCTAGGGGTAACAAATTGATCAGCTTTTAATTTACCTCGTCTAAAGAGTTCAACAGCATCCATAGACCCAAGCATTTTTTCTTGAATATTCATAGGTTGTCTTTTTAACCAACTCCCAAAGTTTTCAAGTTTTGGAGCTACCCCTGTTAAAGATTCATCCTTCTTCTTAGATAATATTGTCTTCTTAACGTTAGCTGTTTCAAGTAAATCTTCTTTTGATTTTAAAACAGGAACAAGAGAAGAACGGCAATTCCAATGAAGTGGAGGTACAAAACGCTTATCATCAACATCATAAAGCTTCCCATTGTGATGAGTGCAGATGGGGCTTGTTCTCGAATCCAAAATAGCGGTAAACATAAATCCTTTTAAAAGGTCTTTATTATCTTCCGCAACTTTACGTAAAGCTGCTGTTTGTGTTGATGTAATAGCTGTACGTGTTAAGGTTTTAGCTTGAAATTCTGTTATTTTAGTTGTTTTTAAAACATCATTAATAATTTCATTTTGGCTTAAACCTTTAGCTAACCCTGCTCGAACTTTTGTTTGCATTCGAACTAATTCACCTGCAGATATGTTTTTAACATTCTGGGAAATACTCTTTGAACCTTTCATAGTTGGCCCTGTTATTTCCGCAAGTATTTCTTTAGTCTTAGGTTTAGTTACTCTATAAAAATCTTTTGTTTCTTTATAAAGATTGTCAGAATGAAAGTCTAATTGAGACGTTGAAAACTCTTTTAACGTGTTTGTTTTATGTGCAAGGAGTTCTTTACCAAATCGGTTTACTTCTTTATTAAGACTTGTTCGGATATTTCCTCTTAAAAGATCTTTAAGATTTTTCCTATGTCTTCGAAGTATTCTACGATTTTGTATTTGAACTCCTTCTTCATATAAGCGAACATCTGACATGTGATCGACAATACGATCATAAATTTTATCATTTATAGACATCTAGTACTCCACCGAGTAGTTAGGTTTAACCCTCGATGTCTACCATATCATCATTTTGTTGATTTGCTTGACTCAGAGGATCAGTTTGTATTTCTTCTATTGCTTCTTCATCACTATAATCAGCAGGTAAGAAGTCATTATATTTAGCAATATTAATCCAAGTAGAACGGCTAATAATACCCATCTGATACCAATCAGAAATAAGACGCATAGCACCTTCACCACCAACAATAGGTGCAAAGTCATTAGACATTTGAAACTCTATATCACTAGCAGTGTACATTGTTCCATATTTCCAATTGAGCATAAACGCAATTACTTCACGCATTGTACCTGATACTTTAGCATTAAGTGTACCTAGCTGTGCTGTCTGAGAAGCGTTACGTATTTCTAATGCTACACCTGAAGCTGCTTGCTCTGGTGAAAGCATACGAATACCCATTTTAGCCATTTCTTCAACTGTAGATGATATTGCACGATCCATATCAGCTAAAGCGCTAGTGGGTGTTTGAAGAACAGTAATACCTTCATCTTTACGAACCCGTAGCCAAGAACCAAGACCAGCATCAACTATTTCTTGAAATTCTTCTTCAGTCATATCGGACTGCACTACTGGTGTATATGTTGCAGCACCATATAATAAATGGTTGCGGCGAGATACTTTGTTGTACAAAGATATTTCTCTGTCAATAAGAGGCATAAGCACAGGTTCTACAGGATCAAATTGACCGTTAAGAGGCCAAGCTGGAATTCGCATTAAACGCTCTCCAAACATAGTTGGATAAACTGTATTAACCTTTTTAAAAGTATTAGAGTGACCTAGCTCACTGTATTCTTGTTTAGCATCGCCATTTAAAACTTTAATTTCATTATTAGTATCTGTTTGTTCGTAGTAGTCTAAAACTAAACGACCACTTTCATCTAAATAGTGATCACAGACAGTATCTACATAATTTGCGTGCCAAGGGTTGTCAGGTTCATATCGTTTAGAAAGATAACAAGTCACCATTCGGCTTAAAGTTTTTTGACGAGTAACAGGATGATTATCTGTTTGTACATTAATTACATTTTCTGCATCAATAACTACAGGATAAGGTTTAATCATATCCCGTTCTTCAGGTGTTAAATTATCATATTTTTCTTCTGAAATTTCAGGATAATCAACATAAACCCAAGCTCTAGATGTCTGTAATTCTTCCCATAAAGCATTATCTAAAAAGTTAAATAACGAACGACCATCAAGAGTAAAATTGTTTTTAATCCAATCCATAGCATCTTCAGGTAGTTCTTCAGGCAGCTTAATATGAGAATCTTTTCTTAAAAGAGAACTAATAAGCACTTTACAATATTGAGCAGTCAAGCCTGGAAGTTCAGCTTCTGATTTATAAAAGTCATATTGCCTTTGAGTCATACTAGGTGAAAAAGGAATAAGAATATTTGTATAATCAAACTCAAGATATTCATCATGAGCCTTTACGTTTTCTTCTCCTTGTAAAACAGCCCTAGACTTTTTCCACAAAGGTTTTAAAGATTGATAACTATCACTAGGATCAGCAACCGATCGTTTAATATTTTTAGTAGGTTTTGTTAAAAGCGACATTATCTATTCCTTACCACTTAACTTTATTAGCCCAATATGCGGCAGACATTTTGCCTTTGGCTATATTTGTAGCGTGACGAGCTTTCCAAGCTAATCTACGGGCTTTGTAGCTCTGAGATTCACCTTCTTTTTTAGGTGAACCAACAGCCCCTTGAGAACCAAAACGAATTGTTTTAACTTGATCTCCAGATTTAGCTACAACAATATGTGATTTAGTTGGATGATTAGGGGTTCGTTTTGGCTTGTTGTAACCAGATACCCCTGCACGAGCTAGTCGTGAGTCTTTCTTTTGAGCCATACGACCTCCTATTAAATTTTATTAACATAATTAAAACATAAAATATTATATACTTTAAATATATTAATAACCCTACCTTTATTCTTAAACGTCAGGTATTGTAGAGAGGGCAACTTTATGCCCCCTCTCAAGAGACTATCAGGATAATCCTGTCCCTTATTTTATATTCTTTATTCTTAAACGTCAGGTATTTAAGCTAACTCAAAATGAGGGCCGTCTATAAACGGACGTCTACCTTGAGATCGTCTTAAATCGATATAAGACATCATAGCAGCTTCCATAGTACCATTCCATTCTCTTATATCAGGGATATGCCAAGCAGCACCCCACCTCATAGGAACACCTTCTTCAATAGCAGCTGCTTTCATAGCATCTGCAAGGTCATCATAAACATTTAATTCCCAACAACCTTTACCATCTATGTATGCCATGAGATCTACAGCATTACCGTCAAGATGTTTTGATTTTAATGTTTGAGACTTACCTGCAGCAACTAGTTTCTTTTGTTCTTCAAGTGTTCGAAGTCCATACACAACACCAAAGTCTACTTTAGTAAGTTGAATAGCCTTATGTACTACATTAACCAAATTATGATTAACGCCTTCTAACTTGTCTAATGATCTTTTTGATAATTTAAAAGACATTTTATCTCCTATTTTGTTCCAAACTTACGAGTGTAAGACGGGTCTTCATCATAAGCTTCAGCCCATTTATTTTCTGTAAAAGTAGCAAAATCAATTAAATCATTACTATCTATAATTATTATTTCAATTTCTTGCTGCATAACTTTTACTTGTGATCCTAAGTCTTGAATTGTGTGGGCTTGCTTAGAAACCCACCATACCCCTGCTACTAACTGTGCTGCCATTGCTAACACTAATGCAACAGGTAATTTTAAATCACTCATTTACTTTTTTCCTAAGAATTGTTTAAATCCTCTAACTCCAAAACTAGCACTTATTGCAGTTAACAGAGAATAAAAATACCAATCAGGGGCTTGTTGAAGTTGCTCAAACCCATGATGAACAACTCCTTCCATTCCTGGAATAAAACATAAAATTAAAGGAATTGATAAAACAATTACAAACCATTCGTCTTTCCACGAAGAGCCTGAATTTTGTGCCATAATGCGTTCCCAATCAGCAACACTAGTTTTTTCAGATAAAAGAATTTGAGCTTTAGCTTTTGCTTCAGTTAGCTTTAATTCAGCATCAGCAGCATTTTTATCTGCTTTACCTTGAAGATAACTTCCTGCTAAATTAGCTACTGGGCCTAATAATGCTTGTAACATTTATTTTTTATCCTTTTTAGCTAATTGTGAAACTCCCATAAATACAGAAACAACACCTGCTACAGATACAAAATAAATACTTGCCATGCTACCAATAATGCTAGATGCTTGCTCTAAGCCTAAATAACCTGTAAGCACAACGCCCAAAGGATAAAGCAACATTCCCCAAAGGGAAAACCAAGCCATTTTGCGAGTTTGATCTCTATGAGCGTCTTCATCATCTAGCCTCCGTTTTCGATCTTCAAGTTCTAATTTTTCCCATTCATCTTGAGTAATTACACCGTTATTATCTTTATCAGCTTTTTCAAATTCTGTCATGAACCACCTAATTTTTGTTCTAATTGTTCAATTTTAACTTGTTGTTCTTTAATTGCTTCAATTAATAAGCCTACAATGTTTCCATAAGATACCGATAAATAACCGTCTTCTTTTGTATTAACTACTTCAGGAATTACTTTTTGAACTTCTTGAGCAATAACACCAATTTTTGGTTTATTATTCATTTCAAATGATACGCCGTTAAGCTGTTTAACTTTTTGCAGTGCATCATTTAAAGGTTTTATATTAGACTTTAACCTTTTATCTGAAGTACTATCAAAATCATCAGCAGAAACATCTCCAGAAAAAGTACCATCTACTGCTGAAACATCCCCTGAAAAAGTACCATCTACTGCTGAAATATTACCCGATAATGTAGCACTAGTTCCTGTAACATTCCCAGTAAGATTACCCGTAACATTACCTGTAATATTACCTGTAACATTGCCTGTAACATCCCCAGTAAGATCTCCTGTAACATTACCTGTAAGATTTCCCGTAACATTACCTGTAACATTACCTGAAACACCTCCATTAGCAGTTAGCAAACCTGTAAATGTAGAAGTAGATGATACAGATAAAGTCGACGTTGTTAAAGCATTTATACTTGTTTCTACACTACCTGATTTTAATGTAAATAAACTTTTCCATCCGTTTCTATAAATTTTAAGTATAGGGTTAGTACCTGAAGTATCCAACCAAAATTTACCTGAAACAACTTGATTCGTAGGTGCTGAATTTCCTGAGTGGCAAGTATTAATCGCTTCTAATGCGTTGTTTAAATCACCAGTGTAAGCAACGCCACTTTGGTTAGCATTAATAACCAATGATGCTGTTGACATAATTTTCTCCTATTATTGACCAATTGCTTGGTAATCTATTGTTTGTTGTACACGGTTGCCACTACTATTATAAATTGAGTATACAAATCCAGTATTATTTCTAGACACTATAACTACACGATCCCCTTGAGAGCCTCCAATTGTTTGAACTCCAATTCTAGGGTTGCTATTTCCTGAAATTCCAACATAAAAAGCAGTTGGAAATGAAACACTTGTGTCTGCGGAAGTGCTACTTGTACTAGTTCCTGTTTTGATAACATCTTTTTTATCTACAATAACAGATAAATCAGTTACAGTAACATCAACATTGGTGCTACCTAACGTATCAATTTCTAATTTGAATCTAAGACCTCTAGCTTTATAACTACCAATTGTCAAAGGCTCATAAGAACTCCATGTTGGACTACCTGTTGGATCATCTTGAGTTGTAGAAATATATATTCTTGATATTGCATCTGCAACTTCACCTGAAAATCTATTTAAAAGACTTATATTTGTATAATTTGATACAAGATTTCCTGAAGGCGTAGCCGTAGCTACTAAGTCTGGAACTAATCTAACAGTAACTACTTCTTGAAGATTAACAACAGATGCAAATTCATAAATCATATTACTTTGACCCGAATTCAAAGTTAAATAACCTGTTCCTGAATTATAAGTACAATTAGTTTTATTTCCTGAGAAGTTAGCTGCAACTTGATCATATTCTGCAATAAAGTTGAAAGATTCATCTACAAAATCACTAACAAACTGAGCAGGTGTAGCTGAATAATTACCAAAAGCATCATAAAATCTTAAGAAAAAAGTTCCTCTTAAAGTTGGAACTGTTTTATTTGTAGTATTACCAGATAAAGAAGATACAATTTCTGTTGAAGAATCCCAAGTTGCTGAACTGTCAATAGCAGTATGGTATCTTATTTCAGAATGTCCACCGTATAAAACGTCTAAATCAGTAGGCTCATCCCAAGATAAGTTAATTTGACCTTCATTAATGTTACCAGAAAAACCTGTTGGATTAGCAGGGTCTGCTGAAAATCCAATTATAGTATGCTGGCTAATAAAAGGTGTTGAAGCATAGCCATATATGCTGTATGAGATAATCTTAAAATCAAATACACCTGAACTTACATCAGGTATAGATATTTCAGTAGTATTTGTAGTTCCAACTACTTGATATACAGATTCACTAGCTTTTTTATATTCTACTGAATAATACGAAGGTAATACTCCTGAATTATTTGATGACCACTGTAAGGTTAATCTGTTTTTAATACCAGAAGCATTGTTTGTTAAATATTGTTCTTCAGTTATACTTAATGAATCAGGTTCGTCTGGT
>Ga0070754_10003520_pt1 | contig 11021 bp, 8 predicted proteins | sample VirMetDEL_Sep_01_FD_75181 | JGI IMG/M metagenome (GOLD analysis project Ga0070754, IMG submission 75181) | Aqueous microbial communities from the Delaware River and Bay under freshwater to marine salinity gradient to study organic matter... | ecosystem: Environmental > Aquatic > Marine > Coastal... | reverse complement strand
GATGCGCTCCAGACACCGCAGCGCCTCATGGCGAACATCCGGAGAGGGATGGCTGGGTTCGGGTAACTGCGCCAGTGCTTCGAGGTAGGCACGCTCCAGCGCATCACGTCGCCAGTGGTCGATCACCAGGCCGCGGGCAATACGCGCTAGTAGGGCACGAGGCGCGCGGCCGCTGATCGGTTGGCCACGCACCAGCAAACGCAGAAAGGTGTCCTGAGCCAGATCCGCCGCCTGCTGCGAACAGCCGACCGAACGCCGCAGCCAGCGATGCAGCCAGCCGTGATGCGTGCTGTACAGCACATCGAGAGAAACGACCGAATCCATTTCATGTGGCGACATGGCTCGCTCCGGACCCACTGGTACGAAAACGCCATGGATGAGCACGGCGACCGCGCGCACCTTAATCGCGAATCATTCCCATTACAACCCCCGCATCCAGCCAATGTCAGGTTGACGAGCGCCTATAGGCATAGGACGTTTCGCGCAGGCGTACGCCCTGCAGATGTTCATTCGAGCCGGTAGCTGCAGGAAATCGCGCATCGGAGAGCAAGGTTGTCGACCAAATATTCGCTATCGGGGCAAAAGCTGGCTTTCGATGTGTCTGAGCATCCAAGTTCTCTGGAGCCTGCGCATAAGCACAGCAAGCCGACACCGGTTATCGATGCCGCCCGCCATACCAGCCGCGGCAACTCCGAAAGGGATAGTCACTACGAGCGTGGCGCGCCGCTAATAAATGCGCCGGTGCCGAGCTGGCGAAGCGCGGACCTCCGCTGACCTATGAACCGTGCGATATCCGGCCGCAACGGTTATCAAGCTGGATAAATAAAACGGATACCTGCTTAACGATTTACCAGACGCTTATTCACCCAGGTGAGCTTAGAGTCGGGCCACCGCAAGTGGGCGATGCCGGTTCAGCCGGCATCGACCTCGTCTACAAGAACAAAAGGTGAATGCTATGGGTAACGCCACAGTCGATGTGAAGACGTGGATCGATGATCGTCCCATCTCTCGATACCAGTGGCTGATTCTCGGCCTGTGCTTTCTGGTCGTCGTGTTCGATGGATTCGATGTCGCTGTCATGGGCTTTATCGCCCCCTCGCTGATGCAGGAATGGGATCTGTCACGTGCCGCCTTCGGTCCGGTAATGAGCGCCGGCATGGTCGGCCTCGCAATAGGCGCCCTCGCCGCGGGGCCATACGCCGACCGCTTCGGCCGTAAGACGGTGCTGCTGGCAGCGGTCACGGTCTTCAGCGTCTTGAGCCTGGCCTGTGCGTTTGCGCGCAATCCGTACGAACTTGCCGGCCTGCGCCTGCTGATCGGTATCGCGCTCGGTGCGGCGTTGCCGAACACCACGACGCTGGTGTCCGAATACCTGCCCGAAGGCAAACGTGCGCTGCTGATCACGCTGATGTTCACCGGCTTCAATCTTGGCTCCGGCTGCGGCGGCTTTCTCGCCGCCTGGCTGATTCCCAACTATGGCTGGGAAGCGGTGCTGGCCGCTGGCGGGGTGCTGCCGCTCCTGCTGCTGCCCTTCATATGGTTGTACCTGCCCGAATCGGCCCGCTTCCTCGCTGCACGTAAAGCGCCGGCGCACCGCATCGCCGCCGTGCTGAACAAGCTTGGCGGGCAATTTGATGCCAATACCCGCTTTGCCACCACCGATTCCAGCGAGCCGACCAAAACGCCGGTGCGCATGCTGTTCAAAGACAAGTACCGTTTCGGCACCCTGACGCTGTGGCTGACTTACTTCATGGGCCTGCTAGTCATTTACTTGATGATGGGCTGGCTACCGACCCTGCTGCGCGACGGCGGTGTTTCCATCGAGCGAGCCGCAACCATCACCGGGCTGTTCCAGATCGGCGGCACCGTCGGCGCCCTGGTAGTCGGGTGGCTGATGGACCGACGCAACCCCAACCGGGTGATCGCCGGGTCCTATGCCCTAGGCGGAGCCGCCATATTGCTGCTGGGCGCCTTCAGCCTGGAATCCAGCTTGCTGACCTTGGGCGTGATCGCCGCCGGCTTCTGCATGAGCGGCGCACAGACCGGATTGAACGCCTTCGCGCCGGCCTACTATCCGACCGAATTTCGCGCCACGGGCGTGAGCTGGATGCTCGGCATCGGCCGCTTTGGCGCCATCTTCGGATCGCTGATCGGAGGCGTCGTGCTGAGCCTCGGACTCGGCCTACCCACCCTATTTGCACTACTGGGCCTGCCCGCGTTCATTGCTGCCCTGGCGATCCTCGCCAACGGCCATGCCGCTCGCCAAGCCAACCGCGCCGTCGCGGCGCATTGATAAGAAAGGATTGATTTTCATGGCACGCATCATCGGTGGCCTCGCCGTCTCCCACACGCCCACCATCGGCTTCGCGGTCGATCATGACAAACAGGAAGAAGCGGCCTGGGCGCCGATCTTCGAGAGTTTCGAGCCGATCAAACAGTGGCTTGGCGAGAAGAAGCCCGACGTGCTGTTCTACATCTTCAACGACCACGTCACCTCGTTCTTCTTCGATCATTACGGCGCCTTCTCGCTGGGCGTCGACGACCACTACGACGTTGCCGACGAGGGCGGCCACGCCCGCGACCTGCCAGGCATCGGCGGACATGCGGGGCTCTCGCGCCACATTGGCGAGAGCCTGATGGCAGACGAGTTCGACATGAGCTTCTTCCGCGACAAGCCACTGGACCACGGCTTCTTCTCGCCAATGTCGGCGCTGTTGCCGCACGACGGTGGCTGGCCGGTGGAAATCGTGCCGCTGCAGGTCGGCGTGTTGCAATTCCCGATCCCCAGCGCGGCGCGCTGCTACAAGCTCGGCCTGGCGCTGCGCAAGGCCATCGAAAGTTATCCGGAAGATTTGAAGGTCGCCATCGTCGCCACCGGCGGCCAGTCTCACCAGGTCCATGGCGAGCGCTGCGGCTTCAACAATACCGAGTGGGACGAGCAATTCACCGACCTGCTGATCAGTGACCCGATCAAGCTAACCGAGATGACCGTAGCCGAGTACGCCACCCTCGGTGGCTTGGAGGGTTCCGAGGTGATCACCTGGCTGATCATGCGCGGCGCGCTCTCGGCGCAGGTCAACACGCTGCATCAGGGCTATTACCTGCCGTCGATGACGGCCATCGCCACCCTGCTGCTGGAAAACCGGGACCAGCCGTTGCCGGTCGCCGCCATCGAACGTCATCGCGCGCACATGCAACATCAGCTGGACGGCGTCGAGAAGCTCGAAGGCACCTACCCCTTCACGCTGGCCCGCAGCGCCAAGGGCTATCGGCTGAACAAGTTCCTGCGGCGGATGATCGAGCCCACCTGGCGCGAGCGCTTTCTTAGCGAACCCGAGGCACTCTATGAGGAAGCCGGCTTGACTGAGGAAGAACGCGACATGCTGCGTCGCCGCGACTGGCGTGCGCTGATCCAGTACGGCGCAATCTTCTTCGGACTGGAAAAGCTCGGTGCCGTAGTCGGTGTCTCCAATCTCGACATCTACTCTGCCATGCGCGGACAGACGCTGGAAGAATTCCAGAAGACCCGCAATCAGCAAGTGTTGTACGGGGTCGCTCGCAAGAGCTGACCCGCCCGACCATTTGTCCCTGTGGTACGGCCAGCAAGTAGGGTGGGCTTCAGCCCACCGAAGGGCCCGGACAGATTGTCCGCGCGCATGGCAATCAATTTCGTTTCTGACGCGTTGTTTTGGTGGGCTGAAGCCCACCCTACGTCGGTGTGTGCGGTTATTGCTGGCCGGCCACGTCGCGGATGGCGTCCATCAGCGCGCGGGCGGCGGGCGTGTGTAGGCTTGCGGTGCGGTAGGTCAGGCCGATTGCACGGGTGGTGTGTTGCAGCGGCCAAGGCAGGATGCGCAGCTCGCCGGATTGAATCTCTTCTTCCAACTGGTGCGCCGACACGGCGGCAAGCATGTCCGAGCGCAGCAGCAAGCCACGGATGATGGCCAGGTCACCGCTTTCCACCACTGGCCAGGGCGACGCCATGCCGGCATCGGCGAAGCAAACATCGAGCAATGTCCGCGCAGGCGAACCAGCGCGCGGCAGGACCCAACGGGCATGCTGCAAATGGCCGCGGTCAACCGTGCCGTTCAGCAATGGGTGACCGTCACGCACCAGAATGAGCATCTCCTCGGTCAGCAACGCATCGCCATGCAGGTCGCTTGCATAGGATGCCGACCGTAGCGCGCCGAAAATGAAATCCAGATCGCCGGAACGCAGCTCGGTCGCCAGCAAGTCGAACGGACTTTCGTTGGTGACCACTTGCACGCCGGGGTGCGCGGCGGTGAGCCGGACGATGGCTTCGGGCAGGATGCGCGTACGCCCCAGCGGTAACGCACCGACATTCACCACACCGCGCATCTCGCCTTGCAGCGCCGCCAGATCGGCCTCCAGGCGGCGCAGTTCGTTCAACGCGCGGCGGATCGGAAACAGGATATCGAGACTGGATCGTGTCGGTTGCAGCCCGCGCGGCGTGCGCTCGAACAGGCCTTGCCCGCACCCTTCTTCGAGCACCTTGAGCGCCGCACTAACTGCCGGCTGGCTGAGTCCGAACAGGCTCGCGACCGTCTGCATGTGGTGCGTTTCGCAGAGTTTGACGAACAGCTGAAGGCGTCGCGCCTGGTAGAGATACAGCGGTTCGATCACGCGTGCCGCATCGGTGCCGAGTTGCAGGGGCACGCTTTCCAGCTCCGCTAACACGCGTCGGGCGCGAGGCAGCACGCGTTCGCCCGGATCGGTCAGGCGCATGCCGTTGGCATGACGTTCGAACAGCGTGACCCCGAGTCTAACCTCCAGATCGGCGATGGCGCGGGTCACCACCGATTGCGCGCGGTAGAGCACGGCCGAGGCTTTCGAGACACTGCCGTGATCGGCCACGCGGACGAAGGCACGTACCTGCATCAGGTTCGGAAGATCGTGACTCATATGGCTTGCGGCTCCGCAAATCGGCGAACCACGCCACTATGCCGTTCTGACGCAAAAGCAGGCAATAAATAAAAGGTATGGCCTGAGCCGTCGAATGCATTACAACCCGTGCGAGTGCCGATGACATGCTCTTTGCATCGCAAGAGGAGCCTCTCAACCATGTCGCAACAACAAAAAACCGCCCTCGTCGTCAGTGCCCATTCCGCCGATTTCGTCTGGCGCGCCGGCGGCGCCATCGCCCAGCACGTCAAGCTCGGCTACGCCGTACACATCGTCTGCCTGTCCTTTGGCGAGCGTGGCGAGTCCGCCAAATTGTGGCGCAAGGGCGAGATGACGGAAGACAAGGTCAAGACCGCCCGCCGCCGCGAGGCCGAAGCCGCCGCCGAGGTGCTGGGTGCTACGGTCGAGTTTTTCGATATCGGCGATTACCCAATGCGCGCCGACAAGGACACGCTGTTCCGCCTGGCCGACGTATTCCGCCGCGTACAGCCGGAGTTCGTCTTGAGCCACTCGATGAAGGACCCTTACAACTACGACCATCCGCTGGCCATGAACCTGACCCAGGAAGCGCGCATCATCGCGCAGGCAGAGGGCTACAAGCCGGGCGAAAAGATCGTCGGCGCGCCGCCGGTGTATGCCTTCGAGCCGCACCAGCCGGAGCAGTGCGAGTGGCGCCCCGATACGTTCCTCGACATCACCGAGGTCTGGGACAAGAAGTACGCCGCCATCCAGAGCATGGCCGGCCAGGAGCACCTGTGGGAGTACTACACCCGCGTCGCGCTGCAGCGCGGCGTGCAGGCCAAGCGCAACATCGGCATCACCGCGAGCAAGAACATCATCTACGCGGAAGGCTTCCAGAGCGTCTTCCCGCGCGTCACGGAGAACCTGGCATGAGCGGGCTCGTCGGCAAGACTGGTATCGTCGTGCGCAACATCGAGCGCGCCGACCGCGACCTGATCAACGAACTGGGCCGCTATGGCGTCGCCACGGTGCATGAGGCGCAGGGGCGCAAGGGCCTGCTCGCTTCCACTATCCGCCCGATCCAGCAGGGCGTGTCGCTGGCCGGTTCGGCGATCACCGTGCTGGTGGCGCCGGGTGACAACTGGATGTTCCACGTCGCCGTCGAGCAGTGCCGTCCAGGCGATCTGCTGATCGTGGCGCCCAGCTCGCCCTGCACCGATGGCTACTTCGGCGACCTGCTGGCAACCTCGCTCAAGGCCCGCGCCGTGCGGGCACTGGTGATCGATGCCGGCGTACGCGACACCCACACCTTGCGTGAGATGGGCTTCCCCGTATGGTCCGCGGCCGTCAACGCGCAGGGCACTGTGAAGGAGACCCTCGGCTCGGTGAATCTGCCATTGATCTGCGGCGGGCAACTGATCAACCCGGGCGATGTGGTAGTGGCTGATGACGACGGCGTGGTCGTGGTGCGTCGCGACGAGGTCGTCCAGGTGGCCGAGGACACCCGCAAGCGTGCCGATGCCGAAGAAGCCAAGCGCGTGCGTCTGGCCAAAGGCGAACTGGGCCTGGACATCTACAACATGCGCCCACGCCTGGCCGAGAAGGGCCTGCGCTACGTGGACAGCCTCGACGAGCTGGACGGCTGATATGCACCAGACCCGCATCCCTTGCATGCAGATGCGCGGCGGCACTTCCAAGGGGGCGTACTTCCTCGCGTCCGACCTCCCGGAAGCTCCGGCCCTGCGCGATGCCGTCCTGCTCGCGGTGATGGGCTCGCCCGATGCGCGTCAGATCGATGGCATCGGCGGTGCGGATTCGCTGACCAGCAAGGTGGCGATCGTGCGCCCGTCCGTGCGTGATGACGCTGATGTCGACTACCTGTTCGCCCAGGTCGTGGTTGCCGGGCCTCGTGTGGATTACGGCCAGAACTGCGGCAACATCCTCGCCGGCGTCGGCCCGTTCGCTATCGAGCGTGGGCTGATCCCGGTACGCGGTGAAGAAACAGCGGTGCGTATCTTTATGGAAAACACCGGGCAGATCGCCGTCGCTCATGTCCCCACGCCTGACGGCCAGGTGCGCTACGACGGCGATACGCGGATCGATGGCGTGCCCGGCAGCGCCGCGCCGCTGGTCATCGAGTTCGAAAATATCGCCGGCTCCAGCTGTGGTGCGCTATTGCCCACCGGCAATGCCCGCGACCGCTTCGACGGTATCGAGGTGACCTGCATCGACAACGGCATGCCAGTGATCCTGCTACGCGCCGAAGATCTCGGCATCACCGGCTTCGAAGCGCCCGCCGAGCTGGACGCCAACGAGCCGCTCAAAGCCCGTCTGGAATCGATCCGCTTGCAGGCCGGCCCCTTGATGAACCTCGGCGATGTCAGCCAGCGCACGGTGCCGAAGATGTGCCTGATCACTGCGCCGCGTGCCGGTGGCGCGCTGAACACCCGAACCTTCATTCCGCACCGTTGCCACACCTCGATCGGCGTGTTCGGTGCAGTCAGCGCAGCCAGCGCCTGCCTCGTCGAGGGTTCGGTGACATCGGGTCTCGCTGATACTGGCGAAGGCGACCTGCGTCGCCTGTCGGTGGAACATCCCACCGGAGAATTCACCGTCGAACTGCGCCTGCAGAATGGCCAGCTGGCCGGTTGCGGGCTGGTGCGCACGGCACGGCTGTTATTCGATGGCTTCGTCTGCATTCCCGGTGCGATCTGGTCGGGCTGCGATCAGTCGGGCTGCGTTCGGCCAGATAAAAAGGAGGCAACCGCATGACACTCGACCGCATCGGCCTAATCGGCTTTGGCGAAGCCGGCGGCATCATCGCTCAGGACCTTGCCGCGCAAGGTGTTGTGGTGCAGGTCTACGATTGCCTGCTGGACGCTCCGGATACCCGCGTCGAGCTGGTCGCCAAAGCCGAGCGGCTGGGCGTTCAGCTGTACGATAGCGCTGAGGATGCCGTACGCCTCGTGCCCCTGGTCATCTCCGCAGTCACCGCCGGTAGTGCGCTGAACGTAGCGAGCACGGCGGCCGCTGCCATGCGGCCTGGTCAGCTATTCATGGATATCAATTCGGTGGCGCCCGCGACCAAGCAAGCCGCCAGCGCCGCGATCGAAGCCATTGGTGCAGCGTACGTGGATGCCGCCGTGATGGCGCCGGTACCGCCCAAACGCCTGCAGACGCCGATTCTGCTTGGAGGCGGTGAGGCGGTCGCGCTATCGGCCGCTCTCAACGCCCTCGGCTTCGCCACCCGCGTGGTGTCGGATGAGATCGGCGTCGCCTCCGCGATCAAGATGTGCCGTAGCGTGATGATCAAGGGCCTTGAGGCCTTGGTCACCGAAAGTCTGCGGACCGCGCAGTACTACGGCGCCGAGGCCGAGGTACTGGCCTCGCTGCAGAAAAGCTTCCCGTCGATGGGCTGGGACGGCGACCTGCCACATTACCTGATCAGTCGCGTGGCCGAACACGGCCGGCGCCGCGCCGAGGAAATGGAGGAAGTCGCCGAGACGGTGCGTGCGGCCGGCGTCGAGCCGCACATGAGCGAGGCGATCGTGCAGACCCAGCGTGGTCTGGTCGATGCAATCGCCGCGCGTGGCTTGCGTTACGCCGATCTCGAACCCTTCGATTGGCGGCACCTGGACTCGCTGCTGCGGGCCGGGCCAAGCGACTGACCCTGCCGAACGCTCGGCCGTTGCCGGACCAGTTCGGCTTGCCACAGCATTGGCTGATCTCCCACGGGTCTACATCCAGGTCCGTTCGGCTGCCGTCGGTCTATGGATATCAGGCGCACCCGATACCAACCGACGTGCCGCGACAACTGCACACCCTTAACGAGCGCGCCTAAGACGGTCGGCCTTCCCACGCTACAACCCATAAGCAATACGCATAGGTCGGTAGCTGTTATGCATTGTTCGCCGCGCAATGCCGCATGCAACCATTCTTGGCGACTCATGCGCTGGTGCCTTTGACTGCGCCGTTTTAGCGGTGCTGGCAAATTGCACGGCTGGTCCGAGCCGCTGCGCGACGACTCGCTGTCGTTGGCACGGCTTAAACAACAACAAAAGGAAATCGCAATGACGAAAGTTTCCAGATTGCTGCTTGCACTGCTCGTCGCCGGATCGGTTAGCCCGGCTGTACAGGCGGCCGAACCGGTCGTGACGCTCAAGGTTCATCATCAGTTGCCGGCACACTCGGTCACCCAGGCGGACCTCCTCAAGCCCTGGGCAGAAAAGATCACCAAAGAGTCCGACGGCCGCATCCAGTTCCAGTTCTATCCCTCGATGCAGCTGGGCGGCACGCCTCCGCAATTGGTCGATCAGGTGCGTGATGGCGTCGCGGACATCGTCTGGACCCTGCCGGGATACAACAGTGGCCGTTTCCCGCTGATTTCCGCCTTCGAACAGCCCTTTATGAGCCGCTCCGCCGAGGCGAGTAGCCAAGCGATGTGGGAATTCCTGCAGAAGCACGGGCAGAAGGAATTCGAGGGCATGCGCTTGCTGGCCACTCACGTGACCGATGGCGCGTTGGTGCATACCACCGACAAGCCGATCAAGAAGATGTCCGATTTCCGCGGTTTGAAAATCCGTGCGGCCAACCGCACCTCGACCAAGCTCATCGCGTTGCTCGGCGGAACACCGGTCGCCATGCCGGTGCCGCAGATTCCTGAAGCCTTGTCCAAAGGCGTCGTCGACGGCGCCATCGTGCCCTGGGACGTGGTGCCGGCGTTGAAGCTGCACGAGCTGGTCAAGTACCACACCGAAATGGCGCCCGGGCAGCCGGCACTCATGTACACAACCGTCATCATCGCGATGAACCCGGCCACTTACGACAAGCTGCCAGCGGACCTGAAGAAGGTCATCGACGATAACAGCGGTATCGAGCTGTCGCGCCAGGCCGGTCGCCTGTTCGATACCCAGGTGGTCGAGACCGGGCACGAATTGGCCAAGAGCCGTGGCAACCAGATCTACGTCCTGCCGGAGGATGAGCAGCAAAAGTGGATGAAAGTCGCCTCACGCCTGGACCAGGATTGGATCGACGAAGTCGAGGACAAGGGTTACGAGAACGGTGCCGCACTGCTTGAAGATGCCCGCCAGCTGGTCGACAAATACAGCGAACGGCTGCCCGACTGACCCGGTTCGACGTCTGCCACACCGAGCAGCGAGATGCATCGCGGCTATGAAGCGAGCATTCAACGGAACGGATGCCGTTCGATAATCGCACACTAAGCGGAATGTCCAATTGAATAGCCGGACGGGAGCTATCAGGATTCATCCGCGACACGATCTGCGGACCGCAAGGCCAGCCGCCCTCGCCTCGGGTCGCGCAGATCGCACATAACAACAATGAAAAAAGGACTACGCGATGCTCAAGCTCCCCAAGGCGCTGCTTTCCTTGTGTGCGGTCGGTTCCCTCGCCCTGCACGCCAATGTCCAGGCCGACGAGCCGGTGGTGACACTCAAGCTGGCGCACTTCCTTCCGGCTCATTCGGTAACGCAGGCGGATTTTCTCAAGCCTTGGACTGAGAAGATCACTCAAGAGTCCAACGGCCGGATCCAGTTCCAGTTCTATCCCTCGATGCAGCTCGGCGGTACACCTCCGCAGCTGGTCGATCAGGTGCGCGACGGGGTCGCCGACATCGTCTGGACCCTGCCCGGCTACAGCAGCGGTCGCTTCCCACTGACCGCGGCATTCGAGTTGCCATTCATGAGCAAATCCTCCGAAGCCAGCAGCCAGGCCATGTGGGACTTCCTGGAAAAACACGGGCAGAAGGAATTCGCCGACATGCATCTGCTGGCGACTCATCTGACCGATGGCGCGCTGGTGCACACCACGGACAAGCCGATCCACAAGCTGGCGGACTTCCGTGGCCTCAAGCTGCGCGCGGCCAACCGCACGGCGGCCAAGACCATCGGGCTGCTTGGCGCCACACCGGTCGCGATGCCGGTGCCACAAGTCCCCGAAGCCCTGTCCAAGGGTGTGGTCGATGGCGCCGTGCTGCCCTGGGACGTGGTCCCGGCACTCAAGCTGCACGAACTGGTGAAGTACCACACCGAACCCGCCCCGGGCATGCCAGCGCTGATGCACACCGCACTGATCGTCGCGATGAACAACAACACCTACGACAATCTGCCCGACGATTT
>Ga0070754_10003519_pt1 | contig 11021 bp, 22 predicted proteins | sample VirMetDEL_Sep_01_FD_75181 | JGI IMG/M metagenome (GOLD analysis project Ga0070754, IMG submission 75181) | Aqueous microbial communities from the Delaware River and Bay under freshwater to marine salinity gradient to study organic matter... | ecosystem: Environmental > Aquatic > Marine >... | reverse complement strand
TGAAGCATCATTAGAGCGTGGTTTCCGTGGTAAAAAAATGAAGGGATTCTTAAAAGACTATATTGATGAACTTCAAAAAGATTGGAATATGCCTGACCAAACTTTATATGACATCGCTAAAAAACATGGTATAAACAGAGCAATTGTTGATGGTGGTGCATGGTTTATGCGCAAATCAGAGCGTATGTTAAGAAGAGATTCATTTGTATCACATTATTTAAATGCTAGAGAAATACTTGAGCAGATAATCCCAGATATGAAACATGATAATCCATTTTTAATAAAATTTGCAGTTAAAGGTGTTGAAGCTACTCAATTCTTATATCACTCTAGTGCTAGACCTGCATTTTCAAGAACTGCAGTTGGAAAGATTATGACAAGATTTATGCCATTTGCTTGGAACTCAATTCGTTTTAGAAGAGTAGCTTGGAATAAAGCTAAAGTATCTGGTTTTGATATTAATACTCCCGCAGGTAAAAGATTGCAAAGACAATTGTCGGCTGATATGCTAACATTTGCATTAGCTAATATATTTGTATCCTCAATATTTGATTCAGCTTTACCACCACCTATGAGCTATATGCAAGATACTGCTGATTGGCTATTTGGAGATGAAAAGCAAAGAGAACGTGCATTTTTCAACCAATGGCCGCACCCAGCATTAGCACCATTGTCTACTATTACTGGTCCATCTATGAGATATATACTTGCACCAACAAAAGCTTTAATAAATAATGATTGGGAACCTTTTTTAAATTACCACGCTTGGGCAATGGCACCATTTGGTAGACTTGCTAGAAGCATGGTAAGGACATATGATGTTCCTGAATTATGGGTAGAAGAATTTACAGGATTGCCAATTCACAATTTAGCCAGAAAGAAAAAGAAAGCTGAAAAGAAAAAAGAAGAAGAAAGGTTAGCAGAAGAAAATGTCGAAGTTCCAAACAGCACGCTCTGATAAAACACAAGTTGATTACAATCTTTTGCCTGATGGTAAACCAAATTACAATCAAGGAAGTATATCTCAATATAAACCTAATGTATTTGATAAGATTGGTGACGCTTTGCCTGATACAGGACCAGTTGGTGTTTTAAAAGGATTATATAAAGGAACAGACGACACTTTATTTGGATTACTACCTAGTGGTAAATACGGAGGTACTCCTACTAAAGAAAAAGACCTTGGCAATTTATTATCGTATGTAACAGACCCATATGGGATTGGAAAAAGCGCAAAAATGGCTGTTAGTGGCGTTAAAATTGGAAATAAGACTTATGGTACGCCTATTGGAAAACTTATTGCTAATAGCGTTAGTCCAGTTGGGTACGACAGTAAATGGGGCGCAATAAAAAGAACATTAACTAATAAAGAAGTGTTTAAAGATGCAGTTTTAAAAGATATGCCTCAATATAGAATTACTGATTCCCATTATGGAAATGATAGATTATTTGCTTGGAGGAAAAAATTTGGATTAGGTAAACCAAATAGAGATTATAATAGAATACTTGATCCAGTTGGTGAAATGCAAAATAAAGCAGCTAAAGAAACTCTTTCAGATTTAACTACAAAAATACCAAGTAAGTACCATAAAAAAATAGGTACATACAATGAATTAGTAGAGAAAGTAAATAATTACGAATCTCCTTTAGATAAAATATGGAATAAATTTGGAAAACATACTGAAGATGGTAAAGAATATTTTCATTATAAAAATCCAAGTGATTATTTTGACCAAATAAAAATGACTAATGAAGGGAAAAGTTATCATAATCTTTTTGGAAATTATTCCAAAGTTAAAAAGACAAAGTGGAAAAATAACAAAACTACTTTTAAACATCATTATTATGATGATTGGGACTTTGGTTTAAATAGAGGTCTAGGAGAAACTTTATCAGAAATGAATAAAAATACTGGTCTTGAGCATGGACTATTAAGCAGAATAAAAGGTAACCTTCCAACTATAGCTCAAAGAATTTTAGGTGATGCTCTTACTAGAGATGTTGTTTTTAAAGGAACTGCAAAACAAGTAAAACCATTACCAAGTCCTTTGCCATTTTAAATATAAGCAATCCTTTATTAAATTAAATAAGGGAGAGTAGCCGTAGTGTAGCTTATTTGGCTACTATTAATATGAAATTAAGTATAGTTATCGACAAGCCGAAGTGGTGGAACTGGTAGACACGCAGTCTTGAGGGGGCTGTGAGGGTAACCTCGTGCTAAGTAGCTGTACTGTAGCTTTTATGGTACTGATTTGTACAAAAATGGCAAGAATTATTATACCTCTATTACAGTAGATGGTAAACGCATACAAAAGTCTTTGCGTACTAGTAATAAAAAAGAAGCAAAGATTATTGAGCGAAAACTTAAACGTGAGATTTATCCTCAGCTTGCTAGTGGCAATTATGATGATAGACCTAACGCTCCAAATGAAAAGACTTTAATTAAAAAGTTTTTAACTACTAAGTCTTTAAAAACCAAACGAACCTACCATTATATATTATATAGTGTAATGCCACAAGCTGACAAGTTTGTTGGAATTGCTGATGCAACTATACAATCTTATAAAAAACATATAAACGCTTTTTACAATTGGTGTAATAAAAATTACAGATGTAATTATAAAACGTATAAAATAAATGAAGTTGATGGTAGGTCTAGAGTTTTTAATAAAAAAGAATTAAATAACATACTTACTAGAACAAGACACATTGTTAATTATAAAAGTAAACTATTAAAAGATTTTAGGCAGTTTGTGAATTTTGCTTATTATACAGGAGCAAGAAGAAACGAACTAATTAATATTATATCTAAAGAAAAAGGATATATGTGGGTAGAAGGTAAATCTGGAAAGCGAATGGTAAAGTTAAACTCTCAGGCAGAGATGCATTATGGTACATGGAATTATACTAATGATGACATTACAAAAGGTTTTAAACTAGAAGTCAGAAGACTTGGAATCAAAGATGCTAGATTCCATGATCTTCGCAGAACTTTTGGTCTAAACTGCCTTTTGAATGGTGTAGATATATATGACCTAAGTAAGCTATTGGGGCATAAGAGTGTGCGTATAACAGAAAAGCACTATGCTCCATTATTACCTGTACAAGTAAAGGAGTTTAAGATATGACACTAAAAAAGTATCTATATAAAGATAGTAATGGTACTATATACTATAGAAAAATAGTAGGGGGTAGTATTGTAATTATTGACACTAGAACTAAAAGTAAAAAGATTGCCAATAAATTACATCAAGCTTGTGAGTACCAAGCGCAGCACTATACTGAAAGTAATGTTGCTACTATGTTAAACTAACAATTATCACATTTAATTTTAGTAGCTGGGATTCTTTTCCAATCTAAATAATCTACATATTTTTTTCTTGTTGTAGAGTGAATCCCATAACTCCAGTATTGCTTACATGATGGACAAAGAGAGGGAGAATAGCCACTAGATATATTTCTATCAGTAGCTATTCTCTTTTCTTTGCTAACCAATAACAAATCAATCCATTCATCGGATTGTTTACCAAAGTAATATTTTAAGTCATTAATTCTAGCCCAGTTTTTATTTCTATTTTTATCATCTTCAGAAGCCATTTTACCGCCTTTATCATATTAGCTTCCTTTCCCATCTTCATTTTAATATTTCAATTACTCTATTTAAGAGTATCATTAGCATTAATGCTCCCGCCATCCAAATGACAAAAGCTATGCCTAGTATAAATATATTAGCTATCCAAGCAGCTATATCAAATACCAGCATTTTCTATCTTTTTAATTAACTTTTTGCAGTTATCTACAATAAGTGGTTTTAATGTACCAATTGTTTTTAAAAAGATTTTTGTATCTTCAAGAATAACTTCTAATTGCATTATTCTAGCATCTTTATTATCTACTTTCATATAAACACTCATCTTTCTTTTTACATTTATCGCAAGTTTCTTTTGTAATTCCATATTTAGGCATATCATCGTAATGAACTAGTTTTTTCTTGCTACTAAACCAATCATTTTGCCATACTTTTTTACACTTAGTGCAATTTCTTAATGGAAATTTGTGTTGTTTCTTATCTCTTTTTTTGGAGACGATTTTTTTCTGATACTTATCATCCCAATAGTTTAAATACCAAGGTGTTTCCATAATTATTTAATGAGGCTCAGGGCGCCAACCAAGCAAATACTTTCATTTACAACCTCTACTTTAATCCACGACCACCATAGGTCCTTTCTTATTGTTTTAGTTATTAAAATATTTATCTGAGCCTCAATCTTTCTATAAATGTTTCTGTTTAATTATTTCTTGATTTTGATCATATGTTGGCTGACCTAATAATTTCCAGATTTTATCCATTATTAGATGTCCATCATTTGACATTCTATCTCTATCAACTGATTCTAGCTCTCCTAGCAACTTTAATAGTTGTTGAGTTAAATCAGTTTGTATGTTTAAAGCTATTTTTTCCATTAGTCACAATTTCCTGTAGTGCAAGATGCCCCTTGAGCAGCAACAACTTGGTCTTGTGTTACATTACGTTCTGTAGCATTATCTAAATCAAGTATTGCAGTTTGAGCATCTCGAACCACATCTCCAATCTTATTTAATAGATTCCCATCTTTATCTGACTCATACAATGCAGTTTGAATTGTTTCTAGTTCTTCTAAGGTCAATTCAGGTTTAATAAAGTGAGTATTTTTAGTTATCACTTCTGTTTTGGTTTTTATTTCTAACATAACTATCCTTTTAACTTTTTTAATAATGTTAAGAAAACATTTATATCCATAAGAGCGTAAGTATTACCACGGTCTTCTCTGAACGCTACTATATCTGTATGCTCACATTTTAAAAATGAAGCTATCTTTTTTCTGCGCTTTGCTTGAACTGTATATTCTTCTATGGTGCAATCTACTTCTTCATGGAGTCCTAATGATTGCCCATTAGAACCCCATGCACGTACAGCTTTTAAACCAAAGTCTTTAGCTAGGTTTACCACTTCACGCTCAAAAGCGTTGCCCTTTTGTTTACTTGGGCTTGCCATTTAATTTGTACCTTATTTGTATTGTTAGTATTGTTATATAAACGATTGCATCAAGCAATTCTTCTAATGCTTCAAGTCCAAAATCTCTTTTATCACTTATGGATATAGGGCCTCCATACCTATCAGCGCCTAATGCCATACGTTCTTTAACTAATTTTAGAATTTCGTCTCTTATATCTATATCTTTTAAGGTAGCCATCTATTCCACCTATGTAATGTGATACTAGCCTCCATTGGACCAATACCTAGTCCAAGATTCATGTGTTCTCCGTCTTTAGTGTGAATGGCTACAAATAGATTAAATATTGTAGCCATTACCACTCTAAGACCGACACCACTTTCATCTTGAATTGTTTGTGCTTTGAATATGTATTTTATCATGATGATATTACGGGGATGTTGTCCTCTTCAAATTTCATTAACGGTTTGTTAAACTTGAACATTATTTTAATGCGATTGCCATTTCTATTCTTCTCACAATAAAGTGATCTTTGCATCTCTGTAGCACTACCATTTATTGATAATACTTTATCTGCTTTTTGAACAACATTAGTTGAACCTTTAGCAGAATGCAGAGTTACAATTCCTTCCATTGCCGCTTGTTTGTTTACATGGTGTACTGCAATTACAATACAATCAAATTGAGTAGCTATTTCTTTAAGACTACCAATGATAGTATTCATGCGCTCAATTTCACCACCATTTGATTTAACAACTACTTCATCAGTAGTATCAACGCAAACAATGTCTGGTTTTTGATAAGCAACCGCTTCTTTTAACTTTTCTATATCAGGAGATACGTGACCAAATTGTATATGATTAAATGCACTATAGGTCTTCTACATCATCCATTTCCATATGATAGTTCTTAATTTCATCTTGAGTCTTTGAATGAACTATTTGACAAAATCTACCATATGTTAAATGCCAAGAGTTTTCTAAAGATAAATACATTATCTTATGATTCTTTAGCATTGCAGTTAGATTAGAAAGAAATGTAGACTTACCCATACCAGTATCACCTAGAAGAATTACTAATTCTCCTGGCATTACCCAAAAATCTGGACAATTATAGTAAGTAGCAAAATTAAATGCTTTCTTAGATACTCCATCTTTCATCATATCAACAAATTTATTTGCTAATGTTTTAGTATCTTCAATTGCAAGTGAATAATCTTTACGTTTAAAGTGAATACATTTTGGGTCACAATACTTTGACATGATTTGGTCATCACACCAATAATTGTATCCATTCTCAAATTCACTATCTGTAGTAGATTTAGCTTCTTTGCTATTACCTGACCATTTATTAAATGTATCATATACAATAGGTTTAGGTACTCCGCTTCTTCTTAGCCATGCTGCAAGTCTCATCATTGAATCATTTCTTTCTCCCATAACTGGAGGTTTTGATAAGACTGTTTGCATACAAGTAACAACAGAAGTAGGGTCTATATCGAAATTAGACCTTTTAGTAGATTGCTCGTTTTTAATGACATTAGATGAGAACATTAGATATTGTTGTAAATAATGTTCTGATGGCTGAGGCATAGTGTATTTTGATAAATCAATTTTATCAGGAATGCTACTAGCTTCAGCTAATATTCTCATCATGTCCCAATCATTTAATTCAGATATAGTTAAAGGAACTTTAAATAGTCCACTTTTCTTATTATAACTGAATGGAGCGCGAATTAGCCTTGGACCATCATAGATTGAATCACAATCTGGAAATACTTTTTCTAGTGTATTTCTTACAAGAGATGGTAAAGTAGTAGAGGCTGTAAAACCAAACACGTTAGCGAGTTCTACATGAAATCCTGTACCACTAAACCATACTTGTATGTGTTCTTCTTGGATTGCGAGGTCAGATAGTAATTCAGTATTTACAAAGTATCTTACATAATCAAGTAATGCATCATCTTCTAAGTCTTTTTTATCAATATCTAAGACAATACTATCCACAAAGTGAACACCTTTAAATCCCACTATTGTTTTATTAACTTTAATATAATGAGCCATTTCATGATCAAAACTATACCAACTATGATACAATTCATGTTTAGCATCTTTTTTGTCAATATAAGCACTAAGTAAACTCTTTTTTACTGCAGTTCCTCTACGAGTAATATGCCCAGAGGCTATTTCTACATACTTTTCTTTAGAATCCAAGAATTTTCTCCATGATGAGTTCCATTGTCAATTAACTTTAATCCAGCATCATTAAGCTTTTGAATTTTATCTGCTCTTAATCCTCTGAATTTTCTTGCTAACGTATCAGCGTTAATTCTTTTTTGATACGTTCTATATATCCATTGTCTAGCATCATCTTGTATGTGATGCGAACCTATTATTTGTTCATTGGGAAGTAAGTTGAGCCACTCAATTATCAAATCCTCCGAGTTCAAAGATTTGCGAGGAGCCAACTTACTTACACCAATTTTATCGAAAGGGAATGACATTAGTTAGGTATGTCTTCCTCAGTTGGTTGGTTATTCCATAGATTACCAAGCTTTTCAGTTGGCTTAGCTTTATAGTCATTTGGAGGACTAGATTGCTTAGCCCATTTCTCACGAAGCCAATCAGCTCCTTGAGCCTCAGTAGCATAATAGAACCAAGTAGACCTCTTAGGATTACCATTAGAGGTTAGTTTATTATTGTGATACTGTAAGATATAACAACTCTTACCAACACAATTATTTCTAAACTCTTCAGTTAAACCTTTTAAGTCAGCTTCTAAACATTCATTAATATCCATACCAAGTGCTTGTAAGAAAGCTTTTACTTTCCAAGAACCACTCTTTACTTCATTTTGTGGTGTACCCCAATCAACAGAAACACCTTTATCTTTATAATGATTACCATTTACATAGAAATATGTTTTACCATCAAAGTTCTCTGGCTGAGCAGTAACATTAATTGATATATCATGGTATTCACTTTTTGCATTCTGTATTTCAACGATACTTACTTTATTTACAAATACTCCTTCAGGGTATTTATTACTAGAACTACTAGTATTATTATTTTTATAGAAACTATGTTCCATTATATTCCAATCTCCAATTTAGGTTTAAGTGTTTCTAGCTCAAACTTATGTGCTAGTTTGAACTTTGGTGTTTTATTGACAAAGCCTTTATACTCTGTCTTTTTATCTTCAGTTACAGAAGCAGGGAGTTTATTAATCATACCAAGCAATTGTGTTTTATATGTATTTGTAATTGGCTTGTTATTCTTAATGCCTTCTTTAACATCTTCTATAATTACTTGAGCAGCTGTTTCTGATACTTGATCAAACTGCCTATCTTTTATTTCTTTTAGCATAGCTTTATCTTCAGGTGTACAATTCTTATCCCTCATTAATGCATCTAGTTTTCTAGATTGTGCAGGGGTAATCATACCTTCTTTAGGAGCATTGCCTGTAATGTGTTTTTCAACATTGTCTTCCATATCTTTTAGGTCTTCACCAAACCATAATTCGATACCAAATCCAGTAGCCATTGAAACTGCTTTAGCAACACAGCGTCTAATAGCATTTTCTATTTGAGCTGAACTTGGGTCTACAACCGCTTTCATTGTATGGTCACGAATAGCTAATGTTTCAGTATGAGTATGTTCATCACCATCAAAAGTCTCATAATTTAAATCAACTGTTACCATTGCAGTTTGGTTAGGTAATACCATGTAAGGAACTTTTAAAGTGTTCCCAGCTATTTCAATATGATATTCACGAACTTTATATGAGCAATATTGAAAGTTCTTTTTAAGCTTATCCCAAGCTACTGCCCAAGATAGATAATCAGCACTAAATCGCGCATTACCTTTGCTTTCAACGAACTTTTTATATTCTTCATTTCGTAATATCTGATAAGGGTTTTTTTCTTTTTCCATTTATTATCCTTTGTTAGTTAATGGGAGAGACTGACCTCTGCATTTAAACATGACGTTGTTTAAGATTACAAGTGAGGCGCAAAGGTCAGTCATTTGCAAGAAGGAAGATTAAGAAGTAGCGTATTTATGAAGGTCTATGTGCTTTTCTAATATCTTGTTTGGTTGAGTACTTTTTAAAGCCTCAGTACAAGCATTATATAAAGACCATAGATTATTCTCCTCAAATTCAGGATGAGGAGGTTTTCTCCATAATTTATATGCTTTACTTAATTGTTGTGATTGAAGTATGCCATAGCCACCAAGCCTACCAAGAAATGAATACGCTTTATCGTTGTTCATTGTAACATTTTGCATATTTTCTTTATCTTGCAAGATGTTAGCATACTTATTTTTACTACTATAAATAGTAGATACTAATTTATCCTCTAAGTCTTGAAACACATTTTTAGTATGTGTTCTCATGTACTTAACTGAACCAGTAAATGCTAGGTTATCACACACAAATACTTGTGCGCCTATACACATACCAATAGACATACTTCTATTATGACTAGAACGTAAACCTATGGCATAACCCATATCTTCTGATTCGTTATCTCTATATTGTAATACAGCAAAGAATCTTTGGTCATCTTTTGACAAAGCGTAATTAGCTTTCTCATATGTTTTATCAATTAAAAGATCATCTGCTATGTTTTTAACATTCATGACTAAATCATGATATGCTACTGGTTTATATGTCGTTGTCTCTTCAGGTAGTGGAACACTAGCTAACTCTTCATAGTCAACTGCTCTTCCACCACAATGAATCATCATACTCATGTAGTTACCTTTATTGTTGGATGCAAGATTTCTTCCATTTCTGCATATGGTTCTTTCTTGCCTTTTGCAATCTGCCATGCACCATATAGTGTTTCAGCTAAATGGTCATGTACAGATAATTTTTCTTTTAAGTTTTTAACAAACTCTTCGTCAGTAAGTGAAACATCATCTGATTCAAGTATGTCAAAAGCTTCGGCCGATAGTGTATCAACCATTATATCAAATTCAGTAGTACTCAAAACAATTCCTCTTGTTGTTTATCTTTTTGTTCTTCATAAATCTTTTCTATCTTTTCAATAAAAGATGCAAGATTTGTTGTTTGACGTACTGCTTCTTGTATTATATCTCTATCCACAAATGGCTCTGCATTGGGATATTTTTCGACTACTGTTGTTACAATATCATCTATATGTGTAAACATTGTAGTCCATGAATCTCTTAATGTGTCTAGTCTACTCATATTTTTTGTGGTAGGGATGTTTAGTTATTTTTAAAACCCACGATAAACAATCAATCCACCCATCTAATTTTCCTAGGTATCTATTAGCTTCTGGTTCATTGTTTACATCAATTGTTTTTCCTGAAAAATCTTCAAAATCATCTCCACCTATATCACCTAAATACCTGTTTTGTAAGTCTACTAATTCTCTTAATAATATTTTTTCATCTATCATTTAATTCTCCTTGTATGAAGAGAAGGCTCTTAACGTCGTATGTGGAAGGGGTAAGGAAGCGTTATTCGTATTCATTGTCAAGAGCCACTCTCAACTATCTTAAAGTATGCAGTCTGTTATAGGCATAGCTGATTAACTCAATTTTTGCCTTTATACTATTATCTACATTCTTTCTATACCAATAATTGTCTTTAATCTTTCTAGCTGCAATAACAGCTTTATTGGTATTGACTTTTTTTATATATCTGATGAGTTCATATTTGGACATCATTCTAATCTCCATCAGTTCCTCGGTATATTCTGTACCTTTAATTCGTTTTCTGATGAGATCGAGGGGGGAAGCATCATTCCATCTTGCTCTAGACATTAAGAATTGTCTAGTTTCAAATGAAATGTTGTCTGATAATTTATTCATGTAATCTCCTTTGTTAGTTTAATATAAATTATACATTAATGCAACCTTTGTGTATTATTATTACACATATTGTTGTAATTAATGAGTAAAATGAGTAATTTTTTGTATGAGTATAGATAGAATGTTAGAGTGGTTGCGAAAAACAGAAATACCACTTACTACTGTTTCCAAAAAAACAAATATT
>Ga0070754_10003517_pt1 | contig 11022 bp, 15 predicted proteins | sample VirMetDEL_Sep_01_FD_75181 | JGI IMG/M metagenome (GOLD analysis project Ga0070754, IMG submission 75181) | Aqueous microbial communities from the Delaware River and Bay under freshwater to marine salinity gradient to study organic matter... | ecosystem: Environmental > Aquatic > Marine >... | reverse complement strand
ATAGAATCGAGGGAGTCATCAACATCAACAAGAACACAGCTAGCAAATTGTCGAAGTGGAGTTCTAACCCCCGCCATGATAGGTGTGGGAATGTTGATTTTGTGTTTTGAGATTGCGTCATAATACCTCTTAACGTAAGAGAGACGGGTTTCTTTTGGATAATCTGCAAAGATGGTCAGAGCAATCATCATGTACATAAACTGTGGGGTTTCATATACACCACCACTGCTTCTATCTTGCACGAGATACTTATCAACGACCTGACGTAGACCTGCATAAGTGAATAAGAAGTCACGATGATGATCAATAAATGAATCAGCACGTGCAATCTCTTCTTGAGAATACTTACTATAAATGTCATTATCGTAAACTTCTGCGGAAACACAATCAATAATGTGTTGTTCCAGAGTAGGAAGTTCTTTCATCTTTCCATAAAGTTGCTTACGAACCGCAAAAAGAAGCAGACGAGCAGCAACAAACTGATAATTGGGATGATCAAGATCAATCAGATCTGAAGCAGCACGGATCAAAATTTCTTGAATCTCTGCCGTAGTAATTCCATCATAAAATTGAATACCAGACTTCATCTCAACTTGACTCGCAGAGACCCCTGCAAGACCCTTACATGCCTCTTCAACCATCACATGCATCTTATCTAGGTCAATACTCTCAATAGACCCATTTCTTTTTTTAACCTTTAAACCGTTGCTCATATTTTCTTCCAAGTAGTAAATTTGAGTTTTGCTTCTAAACCAGAGTAAGTATTTAATTCTATCACAGATTGAACATCAAGTCCAGATAGAACCATATCATTGATATCTTTTTCTTTTATTGTTGTAGGCCAAATTACGACCTTATCACCTTTGTCGATTGTACGGGAAATTCTTGCTGTAATTTCTGTATTTCGTGGTTCGTTATCATAGATCCAAACAGGATTGCTAATCCCCCAGTTACTAATATCAGCGTCAGCTCCGCACATAGCACACGCATTGCGAATGAATGTTGAGTCAAATGGTCCTTCGGTAATGTATACAGTTTTGTCCTTTTGAACTTCATCGAGACCGTAGATTTTTGGTGCATCATCATTAAGCATCACAGTAATGTATTTAACCTTGCTAGGACCAAGTGCTCTTCCTTGAAATCCAACAAGTGTATCTTGATAGAACAAAGGAATAATAATCCTAGGTTCATCTTTAGTTGTATCGTCGAAGACATCTTTTAGAGAATTTGTCCACGATTTAAATTGATTGGTGTAATAAAATTTATAAGGGTTTAGTTTTCTTCTTTCCAGATATGTTCTTGCATCAAGATTTTCTGATGCTCTTGGCAGATCCAACTTTGGTTTGAACTTGGGAGTTTCAAACTTAAACTCTGGTTCATCAACAACAAAGTTTTTGCCAGTAGTTCCTTCTTTAAATTTTTCAAACGTATATTGTTTGTGAGTGTTTATGTCTATTTGTTTTAGAAAGTTATTAAAAGATATATTCAGACCGCAATTGTGGCATTTAAAGTTTGTATTACTCTTGACTTGATATAAGTATCCTCGTGCTTTATTCTTGTTCTTCTGAGAATCTCCACAGATTGGGCATCGAAAATTATAAAGATTATTTTTTACTCTTTTAAATTTTTGAAGACGTGGTGAAATCAAATTGATGTACTTTACATCAACAAAATCCATAATCAAACCTTAAAGTCTAGTTGTTTTATTATAGATGCTTGGGGTTGTGGCGTCAAGATCTTGAGTGCGGCAGGAATTCTTATCATAAAGGAAAGCAACGTCAAAGCACCTATTGCCATCCACACTCTTTTTTCTACCGACTGTACTCTTGACACAATACTGTCATAATTGCTGTCAACTTTATCACGGAGTTTGTCAATTTTATCAAAGAGTATGTTGTCGATCTCTTCTTGTTTATTGATTTTTTCTTCATGTACTGCGAGCATCTTACTCACATTACTATTTACTTCACTTAATTTTTCAATTGCATTATCAATTTTGATAATAATATCTTTTACATCTTCTAGTTTTTGTTCTAATACTGCAATCTTAACTTCTTCTGCCATTGGAGGAATTTAGGTAATCTAACCAGCGTTTTCTGCTACCAATTCCACCCTTAACATACCTCTTTCTTTTCATTTTTGGATCATAACCGGCAACTGGACCCTTTGGATCTGCCGAACCACTGAATCCACCAGAAGTACCAGGAGCATTTGCGACCATCTGCTCACGAATCATTTGAATAATTCTATCAAGCTTGTTCATTTGATTTAAAAATCTTCTGGAGTTCTTTTAAACAATCTAAATCTACCGGAATATCGTGAAGATAACATTTTGGATACTCTGGTATTTTGTTTAGAAACAATACGAATGTTTTCATTGTAGACCAGAGTTCTCTCTCAATCTTAAAAAACAACATTGGAGTTGCTGCTTCACCAAATATATTATACAGAACAATAAAATGATTGATCAAAAGGGGAACCTTAAGTTCCCCCGTATTCTTATATCGTTTCAAAAGTCTTTTGATATATTTAAAATGATTTAGATCTTTATCAAAATCTTCTTTTGTTACAGCCTGAGGATTCTCATAATTCTTAATTGCAAAAAGGAGGAAATTGTCCTCGTTCAATTCATTAAAGATCATATATTATCATGCAGGTGGGAATACTGGTGCGTTTCCAGTAGTGATACCAGACATCGCAACAAGAGTTTCAGTTTTAACTCTTAAATTGTTATGAGCGTCCATATAAGTGGTAACACCAACCCAACCCTCATGAGTCAGTGCATAGGATGTTCCAGTTGCTGCCGTCATTCCACCTTCAGCAACACCATATACGAATGAATCTTCAGTTCCATATAATGCTTCACTATACTTAGAATCAAGAATAGTGTACTTAGGAAGTTGAGAGACTGTAAATGTTGTTCCTGCGATTGCAACCCCACTCAGTCCAGCAGTAGATCCGATGGTGAGTTGTGTAGTGCTTGCAATGCCAACAATAACAGCATCACCATAATAAGTCCCAGCACGATCACCAAAACGAATCACATCACCGGTTGCAGCAGCACCAACTTGTCCGAAAGTGGTTCCACTTCCAGTTACAACACCAGTGGAATAGTTTAATGATACCGTACCACCAGCACCTACTGCATCGTTATTTCCCCAGAGTGCCATGTTTCTCTTCCGTAAAAAAATTATTTGCTATGAATATTTATAAAAAAGGAGACCCTTGTTTTTAAGAGTCTCTCTAAAAGTAATCAAATTATTTTTATGATTCTTCTCTTGCTCTGATTGCCTTTGCAACAACCTCAAGAAGTTGATCATCCATATCAGTTTTGGTCAACTTAACCGCTTTACCCAAGATAACAAGACAGATCTCAACCAGCTTCTCACCGAGTTCTTCGTTTTCTGGAATTTTGTTAACGGCATCAGTAATTACCTTTGATGCGAGAGGGAGTAAAAATCCTAACATAATTTACCTCAATTATACATTCTATATATCAACTTTATTTGGACTTTCTAAATTCTTGTTGTCTTTTTTTGGCAATCATTACATCAATTGCACTCTTTCTCTTCTGAAGATTAAGTTCTTGAGGTGACATTGGCATTTCAGATGTAGCCTCTTTAACTGCTTTCTTTTCTGGAAGTCCCTTGTGCTTGGTTTTAGCAAAATCCTTTGCTTCTTTTCCAGTCATTGAAGCAGCTGCCTTTGCAACTTCAGGTGATGGTGCTGCCATATCACCTTTCTTTACAGCATAAACCATTCCCATAAATCGTTGTTGTGCTTTAGAGAGTGCTTTCTCATCAATCTGCTCTACTTCTTCATTAGTTGCTGCCTTACCACTATATGATTTCTTTTTGTTTTCGGCAGCATTCTTTCTAATTTCTCTATTCAGAAGTGCTTGCTTCAGTTTCATTCTTTTGCTGAGAGCAGGAGGATTTCCTACTGCCTTAGCCATAGTCATTCCAATTCCTTCTTCAATCTCAGTTTCTTCACTCATACGATCAACAACTTTTTGTGCTGCTTTTTTGACAGCACCCTTAAATCCCTTCTTTGCCTTTCCAGGAGCATCAGCAACTGCTTGACGTACCTTTCTGGTCTTGTCACCAGCAGTTTGTGCTACTTCTCTACCTTTATTATATGCAGCAACTTGTGCTTTTGCTGATGCATATTTTGCAGATTTCTTAGCAGCACCAATTTTTTCACCTACCTTTCTACCAAGAAATCTCAGACGACCCTTTACCTTCTTCATTACATCATCTTTTTTGGTTGGAGTATCGTGACCAAATGTAACCTTTGCTTCAGTCAGTGCATACTCAATTGCTTCTTCAATATCATCTTCTCCATAACCTTCCTCAAGAAGTTCATCATATACACTCTCAACAATATAATCAAACTCATCAATCTCAACCATTTCAATCAAAGTTGCACCAATTTCCTCAACTGCTTCTTTCATTTCTGGGTTAATCTTAATCTTATTATTAACCTTCTTTTCTTTGATTTCCTTATTTGCTTCAATATCATCCATAACCTCAGAAAGGTCTTGTCTCCAATTTGAGAATCCTTCCTTTACATTCTTCTTTTTCTTACCTAATGCTTTACCACCCTTAGGATTATTCTTCCCAGATACTCCTCTATTTTCTTCTGCTTCATCGTGGTCAAAGTCAGGATCCTCCATAGGATCATAGTGTGATGATTCCTTCATTCCTTTCTTCTTAGCAATCGCAGCACCACGAACCTTTCTGCGATTTAAAAGATACTTATCCGACTTATCACTATCACCATCATTATCAATATCAGAATCCTCTTGGCCTACTGGATCTAATGCTTCCTTCATCTTCTCACGCTTTGCTTTTGCCTTTGCAAGCAACCTTTCTCTTGCTGCTTCCTGCTCAGACTTAGGAATAGCAGTTACAGCACCAAGTTTTTCCGCTGGTTTACCAGGAACAGCAGACTCTGCAACCTGCTCCATATAAACAGCAGAGATATCGTTAAGGATGTTCATTGACATAAGTATAAGTGTGTTACTTCTTGACCTTATACTTATTTATGAATTCCTTGATTTGTTTATAACCACTATAAGGTTTTGCACCATACTGAAGATTTGTTTTATCTCCTTTCTCAAATCCAGGTGTCATATCAGAAGCATACTTAAAGTATCCACCAGTTCCAACCAAAGTATTTGGTTTTCTAGGAACTCTCATCTTCCTCTCAACTCTCACCTCTTGGTATGCTTCCTTAAAGTTCTTAGGAACATTTCTTGCTTGGGGAATGAACGCACCATAAGGACCAACTTTAGGATCTTCCTTATCCACAAATCCATCAATATTATTATCTACTCTATTCACTGCCTTCTTAACAAGAGTTTTAAGATTCTTAGAAGGAACTTCTGCTTCCATCACATCTTTAATCCAAGATTTAAACATCCAACCTTCTTCGGTCACGCAGATTAAATGATTTGCTCCTCTACGAATAATTTCACCAACCAATCCAGTATTTAAGTTTTCTACAACATCACCCATTCTAAAGATTTTCTTGGTGACATAATGTTCACGAAGATTCCACATATCAAACTTAGGAGCAATCTGCCACAACTCAGCAACTTTCTTGGATTTCTTAGCACCCATTCCTTGACGAACTGCATCAAATAATGAACGAGCATCACCATCATCAAGTGTCTTAGGTGTTCCTTTGCGGAATGATTCAAAGTCATCATCCACAACTGCCTTTCTCATCTTAGATGCCGACATTCCAGCAACACCTTCAGCATCTGCATCACGAACACCAGCAGAAACTACACGAATCAAATCAAAATCATAAAGGTCTCCATTATATTTCTGTGCAAGGTTTTCAAACTCTGCTTGTCTATCAGAACCTACAACAATATTTACATTTTCATATCCCTCTTCTGATGCTGCAATCAAAACATTAAAGATTGACTTCATCTCGTCATCATTAATAATATTCTCCTCATAGTCAGGGAACATTTTTTTCATAAATGAAATCTTCATATCAGGGTCAAGAGGATTTTTCTTAGGGTCCTGAGTTCTTGAAGGATAAATCTTCAGGTCTCCACCTGCAGCAACCTTATCTGCAGACTTAAGAAGTTTTTCATGTCCTACTGTTGGTGGATTAAAACGACCAAACACTACAGTTAAAGTATCACTGATTTCTCCACCACCTTCTTCATCTGCTGCAGGTGCTTTTTTCTGTGCTGCTGTTGGTTGTGGTTTTGCAGTTGCTTTTTTTGGTGCTGGTTTTGCCTTTTCTGCGGGTTCTTTTGGTTGGTCCTTTTCCCCTACCTTTTCTCCCTTATTATAAAACTTGAGTTTTCCACCTTCAGTTTTCGCAACAAACTCTCCACGGGAATCATACCATCCGCCGTGACCATCACTCTTGAGGTTTAACTTCCTCGCCTGCATAGATGCCTGCGATTCCTTTGCCTCAGTTAGAAATTGGAAAAAACTCTTCATATTGTTTTATAGTATACTTATATTTATTAATTTAATAAAAATGACGGATCTTTGTCCAGGTCATAATTACTTTTTCTCAAACCAGAAATTTTAAGAGCCATTAAAAAAGACCACCTTTCCTGACTTGCCGAATTTGTTTTGATTCTTATTCTAATATTACTCTTTCCAACCATGGAAGAAAATCTTGGCACTCCAAAATTTTCAACGTCTTTACCCATATAATACAATCCAAATCCCTTCACTTGGATATAATAAGTATTTTTTGAATTATAATACTTTTCGACTGCTTCTGCAGCACCTTTTCCTTCCATAAGAAACTTATCAGGAAAATTTTTCAAATCCAATTTCCTTGCTATTTTTCTTTTTGCTAAATTAGAGTAATTGTTACCGAGAACAAATCTTTGCGGAGGATTTTTTTCTGGTTTCCACCAAGTATTTGCTTGACCAACAATATTAAATTCTTTTACAATTCCTATCATAGTTTGAGCAGCTTCTTTTTGATTACTACTCTTCCTTTCATCTATGTAAAATTTATTAGTTGATGTATCATAATCCATATTTAACTGAGCAAAATCAGCTGATAGTTTTTCTTTCAACTCAAACTTAGTAACCTTAGGAGAATTTTTTGGAAGGGTTATTTCCAAATCAGCCTTTGCATTATCGGCACCAGCAGGATCACCACAAGTAAATCCTTTAGATCTAAGGTCTTTAATTAGATTTTCTTCATACAAAAATCCAGCATTAGATGTTATTGGTTTTGCTCCAGGAGCATCACCATCAATTAATGCTTGGTCATCCTTTACCTTAGCCATTTATACAAATACTCTTTCAAGTATTTAGAAGTGGAAGATATCGGACTCGAACCGATGACATCTTGCTTGCAAAGCAAGTGCTACTACCAACTGAGCTAATCCCCCAATGAAGACATTATAAAACCCCTCAACTAAAAAGTCAAGGGGTTAGAGCAACCTTCCGTGGTTATTTATCAGCGACCCATCTGCTTAGCATACCACTTCTCAAAGTCCTCTCTACGCTTATCACCTCTTGGTGGCATAGGAGTTTTTTCTCCACGAACAGGAGCAGACTTTTTCTTTTGGTCTGCTTCATATTTCTCAGGGTTGTTGCGAGCCTCTTGTGCTTCACCAACAAACTCTTCCTGATAAGTTCCTGCTCTTCTTGCTGCTTTGTTTCCAGTTCCACCATAAGATCTAGACTTAACTGGATTTTTAGCAATCTTAGGATTGGGTGGGGTTCCTCCAAGATTATCTACATTAGCACGACTGATATGTTTGATTGCAGCAACAGAAGCACCTTGACCTGCTTTTGCTCTACCAGAAGGAGTAGAACGCTTAGCAATCATTTCTGCTGCTTTTGCTTTACCCTTTTCGCTGGTGATTGCTTCACCCAAAATAATACCAATTGCTTCCTCATCAATCACATTTGCCATCATCCACTCTGCTTCTTCCAGAGTTTCTGCAAATCCTTCTGCTTGGAGGAACTCAAGGACTACATCAAAGATATCTACTTCTTCACCCATTCTCTTACGCTTGGCATAAGCCATTTGCGATAACTTATGAGAAGCATACTTTTCACCTTCTTTTGATGAAAGAGGTCTATGACCTGCTCTTCTTTCTGCAGCAAGGTCCTTTCTTCTCTCTGAAGATTCGCCTTTTACTGCCTCATCAACTTTTTGAGGAGCATAAACTTCAGAATATGCTTCGTATAAACCGCGCAGTTCTTTAGAATCCATTTTTACAAATACTTTTTCAAATATTTATAAAAAAAAACTCCCGAAGGAGTTAAATATCAAGCACCAATAACGGCACCAATACTATCATCAAGTTGTTGAATGGTTGAACGAATATCAACAATACGAGGAGGAATACTTACCTCATCATAGGTGTATCCTTTTTGAGCATCAAACAGGACTTGACGAACTGCAGCTGCTGCACGAGCATCAAGTTTAATTGTTACTTGTTTTTCTTTAGTCACAGGTCTCCCTCCAGTTTAGCAATTTGTTCTTCAAGTTGACGCATAACACCTTCTGGAGTATAGGCACCAGTTGCTTCTTTGCGGCGTTGCATTTCTTCCTCAATCTTTTGAGTGATAGAAGCATGGCGGCGGATTTCTCCACCCATAGACATTTGGTTTTTGGTTTGACTCATACAAAACTGAAGTTGCATAAGTTCCATATCATCAAATTGGATCACAGGTCTCCCTCCACACGGTTTTCAGATCGTTCAATACTAAATGCACCTTCAGGATAACGAGCACTCAGTTTCTCAAAGTTCATTTGAATTACTTCTTCGATAGAAATATCAAGTCCAATGCAGGCTTGAGAAACATACCACATAATATCACCAAGTTCTCGTTTCAGGTGAAAGAGATTTTCTTCAGTCACTGGTTTGCCTTGAAAGACAATCTTCTTGACAATCTCGGTAAACTCACCTGCCTCAGCAGACATACCTACAGCAGCAGTAAGCAGTCGCTCGGTAGGAAATTTATTCTCATGAAGTTCCATGAGACGATCGATGAACGGGGTGTGTTCTTTACTCGGTTGAGAGGTAGTCGTGTTAACGAACTCGACATACTTATTAAGATCAATAGTCATAGGTTTAAAGGTTCTTGTTGTCTATCAGGTAAAATATTTTGGGAATTGAGTTGTTTATCTTGTTCCATTTCTTGAGATGAAACAGTAATGACTTTTGGAGGGTCTGGATAATGAGCAATTCTGTAATAACATCCAGGATTCATACTCACAATCATTTGAGCATCTTGTTCTTCTCCACAATGACAACGAACTTTTCCATTTTCATTAAGAACAACATAATAGATATCAGAAGTATCTCTTATTTCAATCTCGTTTTTTTCTCTAAGTTTTAGTCCCATCAGAACTTAAATCCCTCAAATGATTTCTTCGGTTTTCTGTCCTCAAAATCATACTCCTCTTCTTGTTTATTGTCAAGGATATCATTCTGAGCAGACTGTTCGCAGTCATAAAGACGCATCTTAGCTCTATCAATACCAATCACAAATCTCTTATGAATGGTTGGATCATTATAACGATTCTTCAGTTGTTTTACAAGTATTTGTCCCAAGTCTTCCAACTCTTCAGTACTAATAAGGGCAAACATAAGATCAGCAGTAGCAGGCAAACCAAAGGACTCACTAGTATCAGTGAGTTCAACATCACTGCTACCATAACCAGAACGAGTGGTCTGCGTGGCAGAAACGATAGGGACGTTTGCTTCAACAGCCAACCCTCTAAGCTCTTCAGCAATTGCTTTAATATACGAATATGAATTGACAGTGCTGTTTCCGCGATACCTAGAGGAAGCACAAATATTAAGGTAATCAATGAAAATAATATCAGGTCTAAATGACTTCTTAAGTGCAAGTTCATTAAGAAGTGACTTAAAGTGTCCACTATGAGCACTCGCAGTTGGATACTCCTTAATTATAAGAGTCCCCTGAGTTTTCCTCGCAAGGTTAGTTACCTTAGTTTCAAACATCTGCTTTGGAAGTTCTACAATATCTTGAATAGGAACATTCAAGAGGTTGGCATCAATTCTTTCAGCAATGCGTTCTTCTGCCATTTCCATTGTAATGTACAGAACGTTCCTCCCTTGGAGCAAGACGGAGCTAGCCACATGGCACATGAATAGAGACTTCCCGACGCCCGTACCAGCAAGAGCGATATTAAGAGTTTTGTTAGGGAGACCGCCTTTCGTGATTTTATTAAAGTATTCGAGATCAAATTCAATTTTATCCTCCTTTTTATGATAAGACTCGTATCGTGCTTCATAATCTTCAAGATAGTCGTGTCCAATGTGATTATCAAAACTTACAGAAAGAGCATCAGAAAGAATAGAAGGAATACTATCCCTATTCTTCTTTTCATCTTTACCATCAGCAATGAGAATTGATTCCATAAGTGCAAGATAAATTGCACGATCACGACACCACTTTTCAGTTGTATCAATCAACCACTTCAATTCAACGGGAACATCATCCAAATTATCAATAAGGTTGACAATTTCCTTGAACGAAGTGTCATTAATATCTTTACGTTTCTCTACTTCAATACATAGAACTTCTTTAGTTGCTGGTTGATTGTACTTTTGAATAAAGGACAGTATTTCTTCAAAAACAATTTTTTGGTTAGTGTCTTCAAAGTATTCAGGTTTTAGAAATGGTATTACTTTACGATTATATTCTTCATTGTGTAATAGGTTTCTAAGAATTAGAAACTCAACTTTCTCCATAACTAAATTCCTTTCGTGCAATTTGATCCAACTGTTCCATCACTTCTGGAGTGAAATAAATTTCTGGTTCTTTGAGAATTTGCTTGGCATAGATTTTTTTACCATCAATTTCATATCGTCCTGCGACGTTCTTCCAGAGACCGCCGATTTCACCGAGTTCAAGAAGACCATAATAACGATCAAGACCACGCTCATCGTAATACAGACGTATCGTAACATCTTTGTTCTCCTTACTCAGACGCGACTTAGCAGTCTTAGCTTTGATAAGATTGCCGACCACTTCTGTT
>Ga0070754_10003510_pt1 | contig 11033 bp, 16 predicted proteins | sample VirMetDEL_Sep_01_FD_75181 | JGI IMG/M metagenome (GOLD analysis project Ga0070754, IMG submission 75181) | Aqueous microbial communities from the Delaware River and Bay under freshwater to marine salinity gradient to study organic matter... | ecosystem: Environmental > Aquatic > Marine >... | reverse complement strand
GTAATTTTACAAGTGGTACTTTAGCAACATCTTGGGTAACAACAGTTAATGCAAATAGAGTAGTTGGTAATGTAAACTTAGCAGACAGTACAGCTAATGATTGGTATTTAACAGGAGTACAATTAGAAGTAGGCGAGTTTGATACTAACAGCATACCTCCCTTCCAACATGAATCGTATGGTGATAACTTATTAAGGTGTCAAAGGTATTATAGACAATTAGGTAATTTAACAGCTTATGCTACTAATTCAACAACTGTAAATTTTTGGGGTCATACTTTTAGTCCTAACATGAGAGCAACCCCAACATTAAGTTCTACTGGTGTTTTAAATATACAAGGTGGAGGTCAGAATGTTACTCAATCTTCTTCTGCTGTTGGCACATCATTTATAGATGCTAGGGGCTTTATTTTTATTGTTGGTGTTGGTAATTTTAGTGGTTTATCTGCTGGAAATATTAATATGGGTCCAACACCACAAAATAATACACATATTTTCACATTATCTGCGGAGTTATAATTATGATTAGTACAGTAAAAAAATTAAATTATGAAGGAAAATTAGTAGCTTATAAAGTAACTTATAGTAATTCAGATGTGCCAGCATCAGTCCCAATAGATACAGCAAACACAGACTACCAAGCAATCCAAGAATGGGTAGCAGCAGGTAATACTATAGCAGAGGCAGACTAATGAGTAGCATTAAATTAAAAGGTAGTACTTCAGGTGATGTAACGATTACCGTACCAGCAGTTGCTGGAACTAATACATTAACAATACCAGCATCAACTGGTGAAATGCTTACAACAGTTAATCCAAAACCGGGAAATATAATTCAAGTAGTAAATAATCTTGATACAACTAGTAGTGGTTTTTCTACAACAAGTACTAGCTATGTTACAGACTCTGTATTACCAACCCTATCTATTACCCCAAGTGCATCTAATAGTAAAATTTATGTAAGTGCATTTATAGGAATGCAAAATGATGGATTAGGTCAAATAGAAAATACAATATATAGAATTATATCAGGAGGAGCTACAACAGATTTAAGTGGTGGTAATACTTATGGTTTAGTATTTAAAGGTGGTAGTAATGCGGAGTGGGGCTATGTTGGAGTTCAGTTTGTAGATTCTCCAAACACTACTTCTGCGGTAACTTATACTTGGTACTCAAGGGCAGAGAGTGCTTCAACTATATATCCTAGACATCCCAACAGTAGTATAGGTATTACTTTAATGGAGATAGCAGCATGAATACACCACCGATAGTTAGTAAATTTGATTCTATTTATAAACTTTATGCTACTGTTGTTAGTATAAAAGAAACAGATGGTGTTTATATAGCTTTTGATAAAGATGGTAATGAAGTTTCTATAAATATGGCAGATGTAAATGCTGACTTTACAGCAAATCAAGAATATAAAAACAAACGAAATGCTGAATATCCATTTGTTGTAGACCAGCTAGATAAGATTTATCATGATGGTATTGATGCTTGGAAAGTAGACATCAAAGCAATTAAAGACAAATACCCTAAAAGCTAGGAGATAATTAATGAAAGAAAATGAAAAATGTTTAACTGAAGCTGACATAGATAGAATAGCAGAAAAAGCAGCTAATAGGGCATTAGAAAAAGTATATGCTGAAGTAGGTAAAAGTGTATCTAAAAAACTAATGTGGATTATGGGTGTTGTTTCTATAAGCTTAATAGTATGGTTATCTAGCTTTGGTGGTATAACTAAGTTATAAGAGGAGGCAATATGTATAAACTTGCAAAAATAATGGCGGCACACCCTGATAGAAAAATTAATGGGCAATACCGTAGACTATACTTTCGTGGAAGGATGCCACATAAATTATGAAAAAAGATAGTAGATTAACAAGAGCAGGAGTTAGTGGTTTTAATAAACCTAAACGTACCCCTAACCACCCTAAGAAATCTCATGTAGTCGTTGCTAAAGAAGGTGATAAAGTAAAGACCATAAGATTTGGACAACAAGGGGCTAGTACAGCAGGTAAACCTAAATCAGGGGAGTCAGCTAGAATGAAAGCAAAAAGAAAATCATTTAAAGCTAGACATGGTAGAAATATAGCTAAAGGAAAAATGTCAGCAGCTTACTGGGCGGATAAAGTAAAATGGTAAAAAAGAAAACAAGAAAAAGTACAGTAAATAAAGCAGGTAATTATACTAAACCTACTATGCGTAAAAATCTTTTTAACAAAATTAAAGCAGGTAGTAAGGGTGGTAAGCCCGGACAATGGTCAGCTCGTAAAGCTCAAATGCTAGCTAAACAATATAAAGCTAAAGGTGGTGGCTATCGTGGCTAAAAGTAAAAGCCAAGAAAGTTTAAGCAAGTGGACTAGGCAAAAGTGGAGAACATCCAGCGGTAAACCTAGTGATGGTAAAAGAAGATACTTACCGGATGCAGCTTGGAATGCTTTAACACCCGCTGAGAAAAGAGCTACTAATGCTGCTAAAGCAAAAGGTAATAGGAAAGGTAAACAGTTTGTAGCACAACCTAAAAAGGTAGCAAAGAAAGTAAGAAAGTACCGTACAACATAGGAATATAAAATGACATACTTACAAGTAGTAAATAATATTTTAAAACGATTAAGAGAAAGAACTGTAGCATCTGTAGATGAAACAACATACTCTAAACTAATAGGGGTGTTAGTTAATGATGCTTTAATAGATGTAGAAAATGCTTGGCATTGGTCAGGACTTCGTAATACACTAACAGCTACCACTTCCAATGGTATATTTAATTATGAACTTAATGGTACACAGAATAGATTAACAGTATTAGATGTTATAAATCAAACTGATGATTTTTTCTTAAAACAAAAAAGTTCACATGATTTTAATAATTTATTTTTAAATACAGAACCAGCAACAGGCTCACCCTATTACTATTGTTTTAACGGTATAAGTTCTGACGGGGATACACAAGTTGATTTATACCCAATACCTGATGGAGCTTATACAATTTATTTTAATGTAATATTAAGAAGTGCAGAATTAGAAAATGATGCAGATACTTTTAGCGTACCAACTAAACCTATTGAACTATTAGCTTATGCACTAGCTGTAGAAGAAAGAGGCGAAGATGGTGGTGCTACTACAACAAGTGCATATGCTAGAGCAAATAATGCTTTACAAGATGCTATAGCTTTAGATGCAGCTAAACACCCGGAGGAAAGTCTTTGGTATGAAAGCTAGAAGTATACTAACAGAAAACTTACCAACAAGTATTGCTACATTATATACAGTTCCTGATAATATAAGAGCAAAATGGATATTAGCTTTTGTCTCTAATGGTACAGGTTCTACAATTAGTAATGTAGTATTACAAATTAGTAACGGAGTAACAATTAAAGTGCTTGGTTCTAAATCTTTAGGGTCAGGTGATTTTATTCAATTAGAATCAAATGGTGGTTATGTAATGCTTGAGTCGGGAACTACAATACAAGGAAGTGCGGGGTCTACAGGAGTATCTTGTATCCTTACTGTAGAAGAATTACCATTTATAGTGAGTACAGTATAATGGCAAAAAATTTATTAACAGCATCATTAGTAGCCGCAGCATTTTTAGGTTTAAACACCCAAGAGTCTAGTGTAGCTAATGACCCTAGTTTTGCTTTAGAAGCTAATAATTGTATTATAGATGAGTTTGGCAGACTAGGGGCAAGAAAGGGTTGGGCATACCGTACTACTTCCGGTGGTACAGATGTTAATTTAAAAGGTATGCACCCCTTTTTAGATATAGCAGGAACTAATACTTTAGTGTCTTGGTCTAGTACTAAATTTTATACAGGGCTAACTACACTAACAGAACGCACCCCTACCACTACTGATACTATTAGTGCTGGTAATTGGAGTAGTGCTACATTAAACGATAGAGCATATTTCTTTCAAAGAGATTATAAACCTTTATATTATACAAATGAAACTACACCTAATGAATTTAAAAGTGTAGACCAACACGCTGACTATACAGGTACAGCTCCAGAAGCTAATATTGTTGTTTCTGAATTTGGTCGTTTATGGGCTGCTGATACAGTAAATAATAAGACTACAGTATACTTTAGTAATTTATTAAATGGTGCAAAATGGAATACAGGTAGTGCAGGTACATTAAATATATCGGGCATACTACCAAAAGGTCAAGATATTATTACAGGGTTAGGTGGTCATAATGGTAGATTAATTGTATTTTGTAAAAATAATATTATTATATTTTCTGACCGAGATAGTTTTCAAGGAAGTTTTGATGTAAATACTTTACATTTAGTAGAAGTTATAGAAGGTGTTGGGTGTATTGCTAGAGACAGTATACAAAATATAGGAGATGATATTATATTTTTATCGGCTACTGGATTACGTTCATTAGGTAGAGTAATACAAGAAAAATCACAACCAATGAATGATTTATCTAAAAATATTAGAGATACATTTATGGATATTGTAAACAGAGAAAGTGATTTAAGTTTAGTAAAATCTTGTTACTTTCCTGAAGAAGCTTTTTATTTAATTAGTTTACCGGAAGCAGCACAAGTATTTGTATTTGATACTAGAGGTGCTTTAGAAGATGCTTCATTAAGAGTAACTACTTGGAATAATTTAGACCATACTGATTATGTTTATGATGCTACTAGTAAAGTTATGTATCTAACACAAACAAATGGTATAGCTGAATATAGTGGTTATAACGATAATGGTAGTTCATATACTATGTCATACTTTACTAATCACTTTGACTTTAATGCACCTAATATAATTAAATTATTAAAACGTGCAGCAGTTACAGCTATTGGAAGTTCATCACAACCATTTACTTTAAAGTGTGGTTTTGATTATACAACTAATTATTTTAGTTTTCCATTTACTTTAAGTCAATCAGCAGTATCAGAATACGGAATAGCTGAATACGGAAGTAATGCAGCAACAGTAGCAGAATATCAATCAGGTATTTCTTTGGAAAGACTTGATTCTTCAGTAGCAGGTTCAGGTTCAATAGTACAACTTGGTATTGAAACAACAATAGATGGGGCGTTATTAAGCGTTCAGAAACTAGACATTTACACTAAACAGGGTAGGATTATATAATGAGTAATTATTCAAAAACAACAGACTTTGCAGCAAAGGATGCGTTATCTACAGGTAATGCAAATAAGATTGTAAAAGGTACAGAGATAGATGATGAATTTGATGCCATACAGACAGCAGTAAACAGTAAAGCTGATACTAATAATGCTGCTCTAACAGGTACACCAACAGCTCCAACAGCTACTGCAGGTACAGACTCAACACAAATAGGTACAACAGCATTTATAAAAGATGCGATTGATACTGCAGTTGCTGCAACTAAAGAAGCTTTATTCCCAGTAGGAACTATATATACACAAGCAGGAGTATCTACCAATCCGGGAACTTTATTAGGATTTGGTACTTGGACAGCATTTGGTACAGGGCGTACTTTAGTAGGTATAGATGGTAGTGATACAGCATTTGATACATTAGAAGAAACAGGTGGTAGTGCAGATGCTACATTAGTAAGTCACACTCATACAGCCACCTCTTCAGTAACAGACCCAAGCCATGCTCATTTATCTGCACAAGGTACAGAGTTTCCAATTTACGCTGTATCAGGAACTGCAACTGGGCCAAACGGTGCTAGAACAGGAGACCCACATGGTAAAACTGAGGCAGTAACAACAGGTATTACCGTTTCTACAACTAACTCAACTGAAGGTTCTAGTGCAACAAATGCTAACTTACAACCTTACATAGTTGTATATATGTGGAAGAGAACTGCTTAATGAAAGTACCTGTAATACTTTATAAAGATTATACAATATTTACAGAGCAGTACAAAGACAAATTATTTTTACATTGTGATGTTTACAAATGGAATAAGAAAACAAGGAAAGATTTACAACACAGTTTAGATTTAATACTAAGATTATACAAACAAGATGTATATGCTTTACATGAAAATACTGATGATAACAAACATAGGAAATTTTTAGAAATGTACAAATTTGAATTATATAGCACAGAGATGGGCCTAGATGGTTTGTTACATCAGGTCTGGAGAAAACGAAATAAAACTAAGGAGATAAAAAATGGGTAGTAGTATAGGAAAAATATTAGGTGGAGAAAAGGCACAGCCAGCTAAAGCTGCACCCGGAGCTAAGTTTGAACCGTTTACATATACAGGTTTAGCAGGTACAGCAACAGGCACTAGAGAGGGAGAAGGGTTTAGATTTGAACAAGAACTAACCCCCGAATTACAAGCGTTGTACGAGCAAGGGTTACTAGCAACTAGCCCCTTACTCTCTCAATACTTAGAACAGGCACAAGCCCCTATCCCTACATTTGATTATACGGGTGACGATTTAAGAGCAAGGGAGCAACAAATATTACAAGAGCAAACTGCTCTATTACAACCTGAATTAGAAAGACAAAGACAACAATTAAGAAGTGATTTATTTGGGTCAGGTCGTTTAGGTTTACAATTAGCAGGTGGAGCAGCAGGTGCTGGGGCAGGTACAGGAATGGTTAGCCCTGATGCTTACGGATTAGGTTTAGCACAATCTAGGGCATTAACTGAGTTAGGGCCTGAAGCTAGACGATTAGCTACTGCAGAACAATTACAAGATTATGGTATTCAAACTGGAATATATGAATTAAACAGACAAGCTGAACAACAAAGATTAGCTAATTTATTAGGTGGTCTAGGGGCTGGTATGGGTACATATCAAGATATATTAGGTATAGAACAAGGTTTAATCGGTCAAGCTGCTGGATTAGAACAAGCTCGTGCTGGTGCAACTGCTGGGGCATTCGGAGCAGGTACACCAGCTACAAGTGGGGGTGGTGGTGGACTATTTGGTTCTATACTAGCAGGTGCAGGTGGGCCATTAGGAAAAGCACTTGGAACTAGGTTGTTTAGTTAAATATTATTTGGAGATATTAAAATGGCAGGAATGATTAAAAATATATTTGGTTTAAATACCGAAGATTTAAGAAGACAAGAAATGGCTGAAACTAAACAATTAGCTCAAAGGTTATCAAAAACTACAGGTGATAATTATGGGGTAACTGCTTTTGGTACTGCTTTTGGTAAAGCAGCAAGTAAAGGTTTACTTAGTAAAATGGGATATGAAGACCCCGCTTTAACTCAAGCAAAAGAAAATGAAGCTTTACAAGAACAGTTTGACAATATTGATAAAAGTACTGCACAAGGTAACTATGAGGCAGCTCAACTTTTAGATAAGGCTGGGAGACCAGAACTTGCTGTACAATATAGGAATGTTGCACTTCGTATGGCGGAACAATCTAAGAAAATAAGAAAAAAAGTATACTCTACTATTCCAATAAATCAGAATGATGTTGTAGGTAGTAGAACGCAACGATATCAACAATTTTTTGATGCAGAGGCATATGAAGAAGCAGAAGAAGAAATGAAAGAAATACAAAAATATAAAACATTACCAAATATTTTAGTAAAACAAAATAAAGAAATAGTAGATAATGTTATAGACCTTACAAATAATGCTAATAAAATGGAAGATATAGCTGAAAGGTTTGATAATTTAGACGAACTTAGTGGTGTTGCTGGTCTAGCTGCAAAAAAATGGAAAGAATTTAGTGGTACAGAAGATGAAATTTCTATACTAAGAGCTGATTGGAGAAAAATAAGAGCAGATAATACACTAGATAACCTACCTCCCGGTGCAGCTTCCGATAAAGATGTACAGATAGTTTTAGGGGCTTTCTTATCAGAAAATGCTAATGGAAAAACAGCAGCTAAGTTTTTAAGAGGTATAGCTAAAATGAATAAAATAAAAGCTGAGCAAGGTAGATTTAGAGTTAATTATATAAAAGAAACAAAAGGAAATGCTGGATACTTAGAAGCTTGGGAAGCCTATAAAAAATCAGATGCTTTTGCCAAAAAATTAAAAGAACTTGGTATAGGAGCAAAAGAAGAAGAAGAAGCTACCACTAGTAAACCTGTTAAAAACTTTAAAATTATAAATGGTAAAATAATACAAAATAAATAGGATTAAATAATGGGACAAATAAATATTGAGGGGTTAGGTATAGTAGAAATTGCTGGTGATGACCCAACAAGAGAAGAACTACAAATTATTGAAAGTTTTATAAGTGAGCAAGGATTAGAAGGTACAACCCCAGAAGAGCAAGACTCAAATGCATTTGCTGAATGGTTTAAAGAAAATTTAGATTTACCCGGAGGTATAGCTGGTGCATATACTGGTTTTAAAACAGTAGCTAAATATAGCCCTATAAAACACCCTTTACTTTTAGGAACTGGTGCTGTTGTAGGTGGTTTTTTGGGTACATTCTTTGGTTCTGCAAATTCTTCTAAATATAAAACAGGAGAAGCCGATTATAACAAAGCATTAAAAGATGCTAGTGTAAGTGCAGGTATTGATATAGCAACTTTAGGTGCTTTTAAATACTTATCTCCTGTATATAAAGCACTTAAAACAAAACGCAAAACTTATGTTGGGGCAGCTGGTACTGATGAATCATTACAGGCAACACAAAAATTATTAGAAGAAGGGGGTGGTACACTTTTACCGTCACAAGTTGTTAGACAAGATAATTTATTTAAAGGTTGGTATGATGTTAGTGAGTCTATTAGTGCGGTTGGTTTATTATCTAGGGGAAAATTAGATAAGATTGCACAAAATAATTCAGAGGTTATACAAAGAGAAGTTAAAAAACAAATAGATGGTATTAATCCAGAGTTTGCACTTTCAACTGAAAAGTTAGGTGAAGAAATGTTTGGTATCATTCAACAAGCTAAAAAAGTTAATCAAACTAGTTATACAAATGGTTTATCTCGTCTTTCAGAAAAATATGGAAATACAAATGTACCTGTAGGTAATATTACTAAAGCTATAGATGATTTTGTTGCAGAAGCAAATAAAGATGGTATAAATACACTAAGTAAACAAACATTAAAAGTAATACAAAAAACTAAAGAAAATTTAATAGGAAATCAATTAGCAAGTTCAAAAGTTGCATTTAATGCTTTACCAGATGCTTCTGTAAACAAACTAATGGCTTTTCAAAAAGAAATAAATAAAGATGTTAGTAATGCTGGTAGTTATAAATCTGGATTTAGTGATTCAGATACAGCTGACCTATCTAAATTTTCTAAAGTTATTTCAAAAAGTGTAGATAATACCTTAAATATTGCTAATAAAGGTTTAGCTAAAGAGTATAGAGCTATAACTAAATCTTATGGGGAAACATTAGGTAATTTACTACCAGAAATAAATAAATCAATAGCAAAAACTGGTAAAAATGAAGATTATTATGCTATAGGTAGATTAATAACAAATAATACTAACCCTTCAAAAATAAGAAAATTAATGAGCAGTCTTGACTCATCTTTTAAAATTGCTAAAAAAGAAGGAATAACTTTAGAAGCTGCTGTTAAATCAGCAGATGAAGCAAAACAAATGATAAGACAAACTTATATAAAAAATATTTTTGGAGAAACTTCAGGTACTTTTGATGTAAAAAAATTCCAAACTAAATTACAAAAAATAGATACAAATCCTCAAGAAGCAGAGAGATTAAAAGTTTTATTAGGTAAAGATGGCTATAATAATTTTAAAAAAACAGCTAATGCATTACTAGAAAGTTCTAAAAAACCCGGTCAAGATATGTTTTCTTTAGCTATAAGAAGTAGGGAGGTAAGTGCTGGAACAAGTGTAATTGCAGGTGCAGAAGCAGCAAAAGGTGCATTTTACTCCGCTACAAGTATATTAGCAATACCATGGGTTCTTTCAAAAATTGTTGTTAATAAAAAGGCTGCTAATAAATTGTTAACTTTAAATAATAGAGTTAGACAAAATTCATTAGGAGTTGGTGAAGCTTTAACTGCTGATTATGCTGGTAAAGCAGTAGCATCTATTATAAATGAATTACCTGACTATGATAAAGAAGATATTAAATTTAAAATGGGAACAAAAGAAGAATAATGGCAAATAATTTTATATTTTTATTAATAATAACCATAGTAGCTGTCATAACAACTATAACTACTTATGCAGCAGATAGTACAGTAAATTACAAAAACCAACCCCCACCCTCTGCAATCTCTGCAGGTGTACAGTCATACAGCCAGATGATATGCAGCTTTCCCGTAGTAGGGGCTGTGCAAACTTCAGTCGTTGGTATATCTACTGGTACAACATTTACGGATTGGCATTGTGAGAGGAGACAGTTAAGTAACAGCTTGAGTAAAGCAGGATTATCCGTAGCCAGCATTAGTATTTTGTGTGCAGGTAGCAAAGCTGTCTGGTCTGCTATGCTCCATAGTGGTACACCCTGTAGCATATGGGATGGTTCAAAGGCTCTTATTGGCTCAGAGGCCATTAAGTATTATAAAATGATGGGATATATAAATGACTATGGACAAATTCTTAGATACCCTGACTACTTGGGTCGTAATTATAACGTTAGTAATTACACCAACTCAAATAGCCAAAGCAAAGGAAACCACAAACATCCTAAATAACGGCTCATTTGATAACCAGACTGAAGGCTGGGAGTTAGATGGTAATGTTACTTATGATGGTAATGATTACGGAGAACTAAATCAGTCAGTTAGATTTAGTGGTGCTGAAGGTGGTTCTATATCACAAGATATTGATTTAAAAATATTAGTAGAATCAGAAGAAAAGATTATTGATAAAGCTCATGGTAGTATTTTATCCATAGGTTGTAATAATGAAGCGACTGGAGCTTGGTGTTCAAATAAAGGTACAATAGATAATTTAGATACAGTTAAAACAACTATAACATTTAGTGATGGAACTCAAACAGAAACTTTAAATTATAATTTTACCAGCGATTATAATGATGGTGTTATTACTTCTACTTTTAACACCGAGTTGGAAAAAGAATTTAACATAAATAACACAACAGTAAGTGTAAATGTCTTTGGTGATGATGCTGGGGATTGGGAAGGGAAATTTGGCTCTATCAT
>Ga0070754_10003507_pt1 | contig 11039 bp, 10 predicted proteins | sample VirMetDEL_Sep_01_FD_75181 | JGI IMG/M metagenome (GOLD analysis project Ga0070754, IMG submission 75181) | Aqueous microbial communities from the Delaware River and Bay under freshwater to marine salinity gradient to study organic matter... | ecosystem: Environmental > Aquatic > Marine >... | reverse complement strand
TATCGACAGGTTAGCGCGCTACGCTCTACGCTTCGCTGCTATTAAATCTGGATTCGTTACAATGCTCATTTATTTTTATTTTTTTGCTCAATTCTGTTTAACGTAAAACTTCTAAGTGACTCAACTTTTCCGAACTCAGGTGGTAACCAGAATTTTGACTCCAGCTCAGCCGAGCTGATGGCTTTCTCTAAAGCTTTTCGCTCTTCTTGGCATGCTTCTTCATTTGCTGGTTTTGTTAGCTCTTGGTTGTGAAATTTTTCACCCCAAGTGCCTTGTAGTTTCTGAAGCTTCGTAATCTTGTTTATATAGAATTCTGCTCCAGGTGTTGCAGGACTTTTTTTGTCTTTGAATAGGAACTCAGTCCGTTGAAGTATTTCGTTTGCCCATGGCGCACCGCATATCAACGCTTCGCGTAAATGATTCACTGTAAGTATGGCTTCAGCTGCCCTGCCATTGGCGTGAAAGTAATCAGCGGCGGCTTCATATCGGGCTTTTCCTTCCTCTGGGTAGCCTGTCCTATATAAAAGCATGCCAAAGTTTGCCATCGCATGTGCTGCAGACATTTGATCGTTTCCGTTCAGTATCTGACGAAGCTCTCGAATGTTATCTTCAATTTGTTTTGCTGTTTTTTCGTTTTGTATGCTGAAGTCGGTTAGCGCTATCCATGAAAAAACTTTATTTAATCGTAGTGTTACGTTGCTGGGGTTTGCCTTCAATCCTCGCTCAGTGGCTCTGCGGATTAGCTCGTAGTCATCAAGTAGTGATGCGATATAGGATATTGCTATTGGTGGTCCGCTTGAAAATGGCTCTTCCATAAACCAAGCTTGCGCTTGAGCTAATGCAAAAACCATGTCTTTTTTGTTGTACGCTTCCCAGTAGTTTGCTTCGTATGCGCCGGTGTCTAGGCCGATAGAGAAGTCTACAAGGTTTTTTAGATTGTGCGAACGTTCTGCCCACTTTGCTTGAGCTAGAGATGTCTGGTTAGGTTTGATTAATGATTGTTTAAAAAACGCTTTGGCTTTTTTGTTAGAGCCGCTTATGATTTCATTCGTTGCTACTGAGCTGGCTAGCTCTGATATGTTGATTGGGCTGAACTTGGAATTCAGCATATTTTTTGCTGTTTTCCATAGTTTGGTTTGTTTCTCAGCCTTTCTTGCTGTGGCCATCTCTGTCGCTACTAGCCATGGATCTATTTTTGTTAACTGGTTTCTGTTGATAATGCTGAGGGCTCTGTCCGGCTCTCCTAGGTGTATGAAAGCCCTCGCTGCCACTCTGGACACCCAGCGATGATTCTTACATAGCTGCGCGGCTACCGTCATCGCTTTTTTTGCGCGTTCTTTTTCACCAATTATCGCATACTGTCTAGACAGCTCTACCCACGCAAAAGGGTCGCTTCTATTTGTTCTTATTCTTGCTCTTAAGCTAGCTATTTCATATTCTGTCGCTGATGCGTTAATTGCTAATTGTGGTTGCAATGTAGAAGTAATCAGCATGCTTAGCTGTTGAGGTAATCCTTCCATGTTTTTTAGGTGGTTTGCGGCTGTGAGAGCATGTTCTTTATTGCCCTCTACCGTGGCTGTGTTTAGAAGCTCGATTGCAGCGCCAGTTTCCTTAGTTTTTTCAAACTCATTCGCAATTTGAGCTGTGTGCATAGGAATATCAACAGAGTCGTTTTTCTTTCTCGTGAAGTGTGACTCTGGAAGGCTGGCAACCTTGCTGGTTGATACCCAAGTGGGTAGCACGTCTCTATCGTTTTCAAAATTATTCATTTTATGGCCTCACTTGCTGGAGGCCGTTGAAGATAATTTTCGCATTTCGATATTCGCTTTATGTGTTAGGCGGTCAAAGTCGGAAACAAATCTGTCTATCCCTAGGTTTGGAGGGTTTCTTTTTATTGTCCTCTTTGAGCCTCGTTCTCTAAAATCGGGGGTTGAGCACTGCCTTATTATTTCGATCAATTCGTGGCTTAGCCATGTTGGTAACTGAGGCTCTATATCTATTAATGCTTTATTGAATGCTTCCAGCAAATGCGGCAATGATTCTTCGTATTCATAAGAGCTGTTCTCTCCGCCCCATTCCAAGGGGCGGGCTTTTACTGGTATGTATTTAATCATTAAGCTGTTAATTGTTACTCCGTAGAATAGAAAGCACGCTAGCGATCCAAACTGGTATATGTCGCAACGCTCTCGGCGGTCGAACCATTCATTCAGCGGGTATCTGTAGATTTGTTCAGGTGGAGCATAAGTTCTATCTCCTGCTATCGGAAATGCGTCATGGCGGCTCGCAATGTCTTGTTGGCTTGCTCTCCCTAAGTCGCCAATTTTTGCTCCATCCTCATTGAAAATCATTACGTTAGATGGCTTTATGTCTTGGTGCGCGATCTGTGCCCTATGCAATTGAAGAAGTCCAGAAGCAATGTCTCGAAGATAAGTCAGCTTTATTGCGTAGTCTATATTTTTTGATTGCTGTATATAGCACCTAACATCCCCGCCATCCGCGAGCTCCATTATCATGTATGGAACCGTGCTTATTTGTTCTCCAGGTAGGGGCGTTACGCTTGTCTGTCCATAGTCTAAAATTCTAACGATTCGCTTCATTTTCTTGCTTGCACACAGGGTATGAAGGTGAGCTTCAAACTCAAACGCTTGAAGCTGCTGCATTAGCTCGGTTGTGAAGAGTTCGTTGTTTGCAATTGCCAACTTTATAGGTTGTATTATGTCAAAAGCTTTCAGGAAGGCTCTTTTTTTCCCGTTTATAGCCTCGTAAGACACTGAAAAGAAGCCACCCGTTGCATCGTTTCCGCTTCGTTGGCCTGTAGCTAACTTGTTTCCTACAACCCAATCATTTGCCAGTTTGCTTCCCTGTAAGCGTTCTGCTGGGTTTTCACCAATTCCAGACATGATATTTCCTTATTTATAATGGAATTTCGTTAAATCCATTCCTGTTATTTCTTCAGCTTTGCCATGATTCGGTTTCGAACTGCATGTCTTTAATGCCAAGGCGTTATATTGCTTTTTACTCTTCCACCCTATATAACCGGGAGTACCAGCGCCTAGCTGCTTTTTGTGTGATCGCTATCCCGCGTTGTGACTGGGTAACTTTGAGTTGGCCTCGTCGTATTCAGGGCTAGTCTGGCCTGCGTCTGGCATTACCTCGCCAGTCATTAACCACCATCTGTAGCTTGGGAAGTACGTCCCTAAAATCTCGATTTCTTCAGCGCCGACCCGCGCGCGTCCACGTCTTATGTTCGTCCAGCGTGGGTAGTCAGTATCCCCGGCTTTCGACAGTTCTGTCGGCCCAGCCAAGGTGATTAATAGCATTGCTCGAAAGTAATTGGGGTCAGATGAAAATTAACTCTTTGATTGATCGCCGGCTTAATAAAAATTGCTCATCTGACTGCCGTCATTCTTGCCAGGTTTGCGTCTCCTTGACATATGTTATTTCTGCTGCCAAGTCCTGTCTTGTTAACTGGCTCCGCATACGCCTGATGATAGCTTTTTTGCTAACGTAAAACCTAGCGCTTCCCCATCGGGGTAGATAGGCGCTCAAGCGTCAGAGTCGTTCTGTGGTCTATCACATCAAGAATACGGGCCACTACAGGGTTTCCAGCAAACATCTCATCCTCCATAGCGAGCTTTTGGGCGCTACGCGGTAATGCCCCGGCCAGCTCTCTTATTCGTTTAACGGCGTGCGACTTTGACAACCCGCAGTCATCTGCAAACCGGAGCCAGTGCCGATCCATGATTTCGGTGAACTTGTATTTGCCACCGATCTTCATAGCCATCTTGTCAGTGAGTTCAGCGTAGATGGTGGTAGACAGAACGTCGTAAAGAGGTGCGATGACAGCGCCCTTATCGCCATAAAGCAGCGAGTAGTTCTTGCCGTGGGCATCATGGTTGCCAATCAGCACGCTGTAGACCGCGTAATTGAACAAGGCAAGAACGTTCAGCACGCTGGGTCTGGTCGCCTGGCGCAGAAGTGCAAAAGCCTCAGGGAACCCGGGGCCGCCCTCGTTCTGGTATTTGGACTCGGAAATGACACCCATAGCCTGGCAGAAGTCTTCCTGATGTACCCGCCGAATCACGCCAGCGTCGTTCAGTCTGTCGTAACGCTTAACCAGAAGGATTTGCTCATCACCCGCATTCAAGACAATAGACTCAGCCACCGGGATGCCGATGGCGCTGGCCAGTCTCAATGAAAACGCTTCGTTGATTACGCTTCCTTCCAAGGTGCGAATAGCTGGCTTCAGGATGTGTGTACTTGGGCTACCGTTCATAGGCAGACCTACTCGACGGCCATCGAATACCACCGGCAATTTATCCTGAGCGCCAGCAAGAGACAGGCGTAAACCGTCAGTGCCCGCGAGCATAGGACGACTGGGTAACGCTTTAATCACCTCGGTGAGTTCGGGTTCACTCAACCAGGTAACCTGGCCTGCTTGGTCACGCTCCGGCCACTGATCATCGAGGGTAATGGTGACGGCGCCGGCACACTCGCCGCCCAACTCTCGAAGCATCCCAAATTCGTTCTGTCTTGAAACGTGAGTGATCTTTTCGAGGCGAGCACGTTGGGCGCCCTCCGGCAGCAAACCGGCGAAGAAAGGCCTGACTTCTTGATCAGCGAAAGGCAACACCTGCTTGGGTAGCGAGACCGACAAGGCGGGTATCTCAGGATTATCCAACGCGCTTTGTGTGTATTGGAAGCGCATCCGCCCCTCAACCAGACTCAGCAGCCCGACACGGTCTTTGTGCAGCCATACCGTCAGATCATGTGGCATTCTTAGGCTCGTTTTCATCAGGCATGTCTGTCAGTTGTAAGGCGCCACCAAGAGCATCAACGACCCTCAGTGCGGGCTCTAGCGATAGCGTGCTCTTTCCAGCCTCAAGGTCCACTATGAACCTCGACCCAACCCCGGCAGCAAACGCCAGCTGCGCTTGGGTCAGCTTGAGAGACTTCCTCGCTTTACGCACTGACTTGCCAAGGCTTTCTACGCTGGTAACTCTTTGCACCTTTTGAACTCCTATCTTACCGAACGGGAATATTACACCGCCTTTGAGTTCGGAGCTACTACAATATTCCCGTTCGGGAATTAAAAGCATCCCACATACTATATTGATTAAAATATTACCGATCGGGAACGAAAACAATAGAGCATTGCTGCTAGACCAGTATAAGGAAGGTGCTGGAATCGGCCGCTATAAAGCTACAGGCTGGGCAGGCTGGGCATGTAAAAATGATGAAAATTACCTCTTTGACAGATTGCCGGCTCAATAGAAATTGCTCATCTGAGCCAGTTATTCTCGGTCTCTTTGGCATTCTTCTTAATACCTATTGGCCCTATCGCAAGCGGCTTGATTTCCACCTATTTCACAGTTCCTAATATCCGCCTTCCGGGTCAACTGCCTAATTCTTCTGCATGACAATGACCCTTCTTTCGCGCCCCAACATGAGCGTTTAGTTTCTTCAACTACTGTGACGTAGGAGCCGCTGCGGGTCTCCCGCTGAGGTTGGCTCTGAACGCCACTACCAAAGGGTTTTGCATTTAGCAGTGCCAGGTTTGCGTCTCCTTGAGATACGCTGTTCCTGTCGCCAGCGCCTGCCTTGCTGCCTGACTCCTCATATACTTTTGTATCAGAGATCACTTCAGGGGATTGTTCCGCTGACTCGCGTAGCAGTCTGTCTACTTGCTGGTCGTAGTCGTCTTTAACGCTATCTTCTGGTTGGTGGCGCTCAATAGGGGCGTGTTCAATGCTCACTTGAGTGGTGTGCTCTGGCTGCAGGCTGATCCAGCCTTTTGACTGCGCCATGTAGGCGGCCCCACCGAATATCCCCAGCGTCATTGCGATGCTGATCATCATCCCTAGATGGCTGTTTTTTTTGCGCACTCTGATTGGTGCGTCATCCCAATCTGCATTCATGCTTAGCTCTCCTTGCTCGCGCCGCTCCAATAATTACGCTTGCGGCGTTCTTTGCAAACCGTTACTGGTTGTCCTTTAACAGCAACTGCTGACTATATTGCGTGAAGTCCGTTCTGTGGAGTAAACAATACAACTGTACGCGCTTGGCTGCTATGGCTTGGGGCGTTGGGTTTGGCAACGCGCTGGATAGACAAAGGCCCCAGCTTGGCCATGCAACGTGCATGCTGAATCCACGAGAGGGATTATTCGGCGCTTTGCGCCTCACCCCTGCGGGCTGGGCCGGCACACCGGTCGTTGCCGCGTTGCGGCAACGTTCTTCGCCTGCTGGCGCAGGCTCGTCGAACCGCGAGGGTTCTCGTCCGTCGTTTCACCGCACAAATGAAAAAGCCCCAGCTTGCGCTGGGGCTTTTTCATTTGTCTGGCGGAGAGAGAGGGATTCGAACCCTCGATACGCTATTAACGTATACACACTTTCCAGGCGTGCTCCTTAAGCCACTCGGACACCTCTCCGGAACCGCATTGCGGCTTGATGGCTGGGCATGGCCCGGCTACCAAGGCGCGCTAATGTACCGAAACCACTGGATTTTGGCAAACCCTTTTTCTGCTTTATGCCCCGCCGACGCCGATCGGCAACCAGTACTCGTCAGTCAGGATTTAGTTGTTAAACTGAGGTTTTCCCGAGACGGCTTTGCCGCCTGACTTTGATATAGAGGATTGCCTCATGAGTGACCTGGTTTCCTATCGTTTTGCCGACGGCATTGCCCACCTGGGTATGGATAACGGCAAGGTGAATGCTGTTTCGCCTGACATGGTTGTGGCGCTGAACGCGGCGCTGGATCAAGCCGAAAAAGACCGCGCCGTGGTCATTCTGAGCGGTAAGCCCGGCATTCTTTCCGGTGGTTATGATCTCAAGGTCATGACTTCCAGCGCTGACGCCGCCAAGGCGCTGGTCGCTTCTGGCTCTACCCTGGCGCGCCGTATGTTGTCGCACCCCTTCCCGATCATCACCGTGTGCACCGGGCATGCGGTCGCCAAGGGCGCGTTTTTGCTGCTGTCCTCTGATTACCGTCTGGGCGTAGAAGGCCCATTCAAGATTGGTTTGAACGAGGTGCAGATCGGCATGACCATGCACCATGTGGGTATCGAGCTGGCGCGCGCGAGGCTAACGCCTAGCGCCTTCAATCGCTCGGTGATCAACGCCGAGATGTTTGATCCGGCCGATGCGGTAGATGCAGGCTTTCTGGATAAGGTGGTACCCGCTGAAGAACTGGAAGCGACCGCGCTGGCGATGGCCAAGCAGTTGGCCGGTTTGAACATGACGGCGCACCGCAACACCAAGCTGAAAACCCGCAAGGCATTTTTGGAGTTGCTGGACAGCTCGATTGAGGCGGACAAGCAGCACAGCCTGTCTTGAGTACCCGGTAACATAGCGAATCGATTACGCCGTGCTTTGCACGGCGTTTTTGTATTAGCCTCTAGGCTGAAATTCGTGGAGCACAGGTTTTGGATTCAGTTACCCAGATAGTGCTTGGCGCATCGATTCAAGGTGCCATGCTTGGCCGCTGGCAGGGTCGCAAGGCGCTGGTATACGGCGCCATGCTGGCAACCTTGCCCGATATGGACGTGCTACTGGACTACGGCGATGCCGTGGCCGACATGACCTATCATCGCGGCTTTAGCCACTCGCTCTTTATGCTGGCTGCGCTGGCAACGCTAATGACCCTGGCGATCCGCAATCTTGGTCCACCCGCCGCCTACAGCGCCAAACGGCTATGGCTTACCCTGCTTCTGGTGCTCTGCACCCACCCACTGCTCGATAGCTTTACCAGCTATGGCACCCAACTGTTCTGGCCGTTAACCACGCCACCAGTGGCGATCTCCAGCATCTTCATTATCGATCCGCTGTACACCCTGCCGCTGTTACTGGCCATGTTGGTCGGGCTGGCGGTGGGCTTGCAGCGCTCGGGCCTGCGCTGGCAGTACGCAGGACTGGCGCTAAGCACGCTGTATCTGGCCAGTACTCTGGGCGGCAAGTGGATGGCCGAGTCGCGATTACAGCAGGCCTTGCAGGCGCAACAGATAGACGCGCAAATCACCTTCAGCTCTCCCACGCCTTTCAATACCCTACTGTGGCGGGTGATGGCCATCGACGGCGATCAGTACTACGAAGGCCTGGTCAGTTGGCTGGATGACACGCCGCCCAGGCTGGTGGCCTTGCCGCGTCACGCCAGCGCGGCAGACCAGGTAATGGCCGGCTCCACCCAATACGAACGCCTGCGCTGGTTTACCGGCGACCGGCTGCGCTTTGATCTTATCGACCAGCAGTGGGTTGCCACTGACCTGCGGCTGGGTATGACGGGCTATCATCCGTTCCGCTTTGCCCTGGCCAAGCAGGAGCCAGACTCGGACCGAATGCGCATTATTGCGCAGACCCAACTCTGGCCAGCCCCGCGCGCTGACCTCTCGCAACTGCAAGCGCTGGGCTATCGCGCGCTGGATGATGACTACGGTATTTCCCTGGCAGAGCTGGCAGCGCCCCTGTCACTGGCGCCCCATCAGCAACCGTGATGCACGAACCATCGCCCCTTGGAGGTGGTTCTTTGCGATAATGCGCTTCTTTCCATCAATGGGGGCGGCACATGGCGGGCGCAGGGCAGACCACAGGAGCTACGGATAGTCGCGGGCTGGCGATGTCGGCGGCGCTGATGGCTATCTTCACCACCATCTTCGCCTCCAACCTGCCTACACCGCTGTACTCGGTTTGGCAGGCGCAATGGGGCTTCTCGTCCGCAGCGCTAACCGCTGTGTTCTCGATTTACGTGCTCGGTGTAGTCAGCACACTGCTGACACTGGGCGCGCTGTCGGACAAGCTCGGTCGTCGACAGATGATAGTTCCCGGCCTGCTATTCATCATGGCCGGCGCCGTTACCTTTATGCTGGCAACGGATATCTATGCCCTGGGCGCCGCGCGCGTACTCACCGGCATCGGCACCGGCATTGTCACCGGCGCCTCATCCGCTGCGCTGGTCGAGCTGGAACCCAACGAAAACTGGACCCGCGCTGCCACCCTGTCTGCGCTGTTTTTCACCTTGGGCGCCTTTGCTGGTCCCACCGTGAGTTCGTTCGCGCTGAAGTGGGGAGCCGGCGCTCTGACCTGGCCCTTTATTGTCACCATTGTGCTCACCCTAGCGACCATTGCGTTACTCGTCATGGCGCCCTGGCCATCGCATATTGGCCAACGTCACCCGGAGTTTCGCTGGAGTGCCTGGCGACCAACGCCGGTCAAGGTGCCGCGTGAGCTGCTGGGCGCCTTTGCCTTTGCTGCTGCCGCTATCTGCCTGGCCTGGTCAACGGGAAGCCTTTACGCCTCGCTGGGCCCTTCTCTGGCCACCAAGCTGATTGGCATCAGCGATAGAGCAAACGCAGGTCTGTTTGCCGCCGCCTGGCAGCTGATGGCCGGGATCAGCCAGTTTGCCTGCAAACGCCAACCGGTCGACCGCATGCTGATCGTGGGTCCCACCACTTTGATCATTGGCTTGGGTATGATGGCCGCTGCGGTGATGACCAGCTCGCCCTGGCTATTTACTCTGGCCACCATGGCAACCGCAGGTGGCGCGGGTGCTACCGGCGTGGTCGCTATTGCCTCGATCAGCAACGTGGCACTACCGGAGCAACGTGGCGGCATTATCTCCGCGTTCTATTTGATGGCTTATCTGACCATGGCGACCGTGGTGCTGGGGGTAGGCTTTTTCAGCGATGTGGTCGGCTTTGCTACTACCGTCATCGGCTTTACCAGCATTATTTCGGTTGCGGCACTGAGCCTGCTGATTGTGGCAATAAGCACCAAACGCGTTTCACTCTGGTAGCGCGCTGTTAAGCCAGCAGCCAGCGCCAGAGAAAAAACAGCAGCATGCTGCCGAAGATGGTCGCCAGCAGATTGCGCGACAGTGCCGCTATAACAATGGCGGCCAAACCACCGACCAGATAGGCGTTGTGCCAGGATAATTGCATGCCGCCGTCACCGGGCATCAGCATGGCTGGCACAATAATGGCGGTAAGCACCGCCACCGGCACGTAAGTCAGTGCCCGGCTAACCAGCGGATTGAAACGCACCCGGTGCCCTACGGCAAACAGGCCGTAGCGAATACCGAAGGTAATCAGCGCCATGCCGCCAATCAGCGCTATCTCAAACAGGCTCATCAACACCTCCGGTCAGCTTGCCTGACTCTGCGCCCCAGCGCTCAGCCAGCACGCCCGCACAGACCCCGGCCAAGGCTGCCAACATCAGTCCCAGCTTATAAGGCAAAGCATGCGCCGCAAGGGCAACGGCACCCGCCACCACGGCAGACAACAGCATCGGACGGGTACGCAGGAGCGGCACCACAATGCCAATAAAGGTCGCGACCATGGCGAAGTCCAGGCCCCAACCTGCCATGCCGGGCAAGGAGCTACCCAGCAACGCACCGATCAGGGTGCAGGCAAACCAGTTGCTATACATGGCGATACAGGAGCCAAGAAAGTGCCAATGCTTATGCTCGGTAGGCGCGCTGGCGTCCAGATAATGCCGATGGACAACGGCAAAGGTTTCATCAGTCAGCCAGAACGCCAGGGGGACTTTCCAGCGCTGCGGTAAATCCCGCACGTAGGGCAGCATGCTGGCGCTGTAAAGCATATGCCGCAGATTAACGATCAAGGTAGTGACCAGGATAACCAGCAAGCCTGCGCCGGAGGCCACCAGACTAACCGCGATAAACTGCGCCGAACCAGCAAAGACCAGGGCCGACATCAGCAGTGTGGCAGGCATGGACAAGCCTGACGCAATTGCCAGGGTGCCAAAAATAATACCGAACGGCAGCGCACCCAGCAGCATCGGCAAGGTATCGCGCGCGCCACAGGCGAAGGCTTTCAGGGGAGTTGGCATAGGTAACAACGTCCGTTTATCAAGATCGCGCACTGCGCGAGCCAGCAATATCAGGCCACTACCCTACCCTGCGAGCCGTGCCGCGAAAAGATACAGCTGGGGAACAACAGTTGGCTCAATTGAGCGCAATGTGACGGCTGATCAACGCACGCAGAGCCGCCGGCTTGACTGGTTTGGGCAGATATTCAAGGCCGGCCAGC
>Ga0070754_10003506_pt1 | contig 11041 bp, 11 predicted proteins | sample VirMetDEL_Sep_01_FD_75181 | JGI IMG/M metagenome (GOLD analysis project Ga0070754, IMG submission 75181) | Aqueous microbial communities from the Delaware River and Bay under freshwater to marine salinity gradient to study organic matter... | ecosystem: Environmental > Aquatic > Marine >... | reverse complement strand
TTGATAGAAAACAAAAACATCAATCCAAAATTACAGACTATCATTCAGTAACTTTATGGATTTGGGTTATTACAGCTATTGCTGTAATAAATATTAAAGGTATTAAGTAATTAATATATCAATCGCTCATCTAGATTAAGCATAAATTTATGTTCTGTAAATTCACTTAATTCATGTTCTTTATTTTCTCTAATAACTAATCCATGTAAACATTCATGTAATAATGTATAATATAAATTGTGATTTGTCCAATCTTTATATGGAGAGAGCCATATAGAAACTCCATCAGTTTCTGCCCAATGCGATATTTCTTCTTGAATAAAATGTATATTATCTAATACTTTTAAAGCATTTTCCCATTTTAAATGATATTTCCCTCGTATAGTTTTATTAAGTGCTTTAGATATAGGACTTTTTTCTTTTAATCTATAATTTTTAAAAAGATATTTTTTAACCTTATGTATGTTTTTATTTAATCTATATCTAGTAAGTGGTATTTTCATTTATAAAACTACTCATCTTTTCTTTATTCAGGTTTAATTATTAAATACTAATTAGAGAGAAAATAATTCTAGTTTAAAATTGAAAACATAATCTAGTTTAACATTAAAGAATAATGGTTGTAATTCAAGAAGCAACTTATATTAATAGATGTATATTTTCAAAAAAAATAATTAAACCACATAATAGAATATGTTTATTTAACAAGCAGCAATACGAAGCTTTTAAAAATATAATTTATGAAATTTTTAATTCTCATTTACCTACAGAAATTATAGACTTAATTATTGAATTAACAAAGTATAAAAATTATATTGGTAGATTTGGTCACGAAAAGGTTGCCAATTGGACTATTAATAATAAATCCCAACAGTCAAATAGATGGAAAAATGAAAAAAATTATAATGAACATAATATTATTGATTCTAGTGATTCAGATTATGATAGTAATTAAATTTATTATCTTGGCCGCATACGTAGTGTATTTGGATTATCTGGTGGATAACTAGGAACCCAAGCATCGCTAGCTGCACCACAACAGCTATTATCTGCCATCATATGCATCTTTCTTTTATTAGTAAATGCAGAATTTAATTGGTCAAAAAATTTAGATAAGTTTAAAATTTCTTTAGCTTGCATTTCTAGCAAATCATTTATTTTACTAAGTTTTTTCTCTAATAGTGTTAATTTATTAGTAATCAAACTAGATTCTTGAAAAATATCAGCTTTATTGAATAATTCCCAATATAATGGGTCATCATAAATAAGTCGCGCATCTAAATCCGGATTATTTATCCTTTCTTGCAGATTTTCAACTACTTGATTATAATACCATTTATTCATATATATAGTTGCTGCATTATACTGGGTATTCATTTTTTCAAAATGAATATAACCAACATCAGCTATATCTAGTTTTTTAAATAAATTACTAATAAATTCCATTCCAATGTTTTTATTAATATTCGGTATATAAACGACCATGTTTTGATTAATTATATATTCATGCGTGCGCTGCATAATAGACATTTTATAATTCTTTTAATCTATCTTTTAATTTCAATTTTTTTGAACTTAATAAAAAGAACTATAAAAACAGCACCAAAAAAAAGTCTCAATTAATTTTAAGTTTCGTCAAAAAAACTTAAAATTTATTTGATATAATTTATCTATAATAAATGTATTTATGGATAGTAATTGCTGGAGGAATTACATCTTTTATTGCATCAATGGGAATTGGTTCGAATGATGCAGCAAATGCTTTTGCTACATCGGTTGGTTCAAAAGCACTTACATTACGGCAGGCAGCAGGTCTAGCTGTTATTTTTGAATCAGCTGGTGCTATCTTAATGGGGAGTCATGTTACAGATACAATAAGAAAGGGTATTGCAGATTATGAATGTTTTGAAGATAATCCAGAAATATTAATGTATGGTTGTTTATGGGTTATGGTAGCGGTAAGTGGTTGGTTATTTTTAGCTAGTTATTTTGAAATGCCTGTATCAACAACTCATTCATGTGTTGGTGGTATGATAGGTATGACTATTGCATTAGCAGGAACAGATTGTGTAATCTGGTATAAGGAAGTAGATGATTTTCCATATATAGGTGGAGTAGGCGGGATAGTAATGTCGTGGTTTATATCACCAATATTTTCCGGAATAATAGCTTCGGGAATATATAGTGCTACACGAGCGATAGTATTGCGTCAAAAATATACAAGAAAACGGTTAATGATTATATATCCAGTATTGGTAGGAACAACATTATTAATTAATAGTTTTTTTATAATTTATAAGGGAGCAAAAGGACTAGGATTAAATAAAATAGAAATAGAAGAAGCAACAGGATATTCATTTGCTATTGCAGTAGGTGGGGGTTTATTAACATTACTATTTATTCCAAAAATACAAGAGATTGTAGATAAAAAGTTTTTACAAAATACTTCTACTACTGTAGATCAAGATATAGAAGCAATTAGAGATAATCAGGAAGAATTAAATATAAAATCAGCGAATCAATTACAAAAAGTTAGTGCTATTCATTATAGAGCAGAAAAATTCGACCCTAAAATAGAGGAAACATTTAAATATTTGCAGATTTTTTCGGCAATTTGTGACTCATTTAGTCATGGTGCAAATGATGTAGCAAATGCAATTGGTCCATTTGCAGCAATTTATACTATTTATAATTCAGGTGGTGATTTATCTAAAAAATTAGACATGGAAGACGATGCATATTGGATTTTATCGATTGGTGGTATAGGAATTGCTGGAGGATTAATAATATATGGTAAAAAGATTATAACTGCTATCGGTAGTAAACTTTGCAAAATTACTCCAAGTAGAGGAACATGTATTGAGTTAGGTTCAGCAATAGTAATTATTACTGGTAGTAGATTAAAAATTCCACTATCAACAACACATTGTCAAGTTGGTGCAACAGTAGGAGTAGGATTATTAGAAAATAAGTCGTGCAATAATATCAAGACTTTAGATATTCATGGAGTTAATTGGTATATTTTAGCTAAGACAGCATTTGGTTGGGTAATTACTTGTGTAGTAGTAGGTATAACTGCAGGTGTATTATCGGCGCAAGGAGCTTATGCTCCATCACTTAATATGGATTGTAATTATAATAATATTACAATAACATAATAAAGTGAACCAAAATAAGCGAACCAAAATAAGTGCACCAAAAAAAAGACACCTAGATAATAAAAATTGAAAAATAAATCTAAAAGTATATATTTTTCAATTATGAGCGAACATAAAGCAATTCAATTAGGTCTTTGCTGTATGAATACAATTTTACATAGTCAAAAACCGCCAATAATGGCATCAAGATCAGTAATATTAAAAACGTTACAAACAAAAGGATTTGATGTATTGCGAGAAAAAATTATTCAAAATCTTAAAGATACTTTAGTTATGATAGAATGGAATGAGCAAAATGGTATAAAAGTTTTTAGATTAAGCAGTGAATTATTTCCACATAAATCAAATAGTAAAGCAGAACCATATAATTATGATTTTGCTTTAGAATTATTAAAACAAATTGGAGAAAAAGCAAAACAATATAATCAACGTATAACATTTCATCCTGGTCAATATAATGTAATTGGAACTCCACGGGAAGATGTTTTGGAAAATACTATTCGAGATTTAACATATCATACTGAAGTTTTAGATTTAATGGAAATGGGCAAAGATTCAGTTATTGTTATTCATGGTGGTGGTGTATATAAAAATAAAGCTGATACATTAGACAGATGGTGTAAACAATTTTATAAACTTCCAGAAAAAGTACAAAAGAGAATTGTTTTGGAAAACTGTGAAAAGAATTTCTCGATTGTAGATTGTTTAGAAGTTTCAAAACGAATTGGTGTACCTGTAGTATTTGACACTCATCATTTTGAATGTTATAAACTTTTACATAAAGATGAAAATTTTAGAGAACCATCATATTATATACCATTTATTTTAGAAACTTGGAAAATAAAAGGCATTAAACCAAAATTTCATGTAAGTGAACAAGGTAGTGGTAAAATTGGACACCATAGCGATTTTATTGAAACTATTCCAGATTATCTATTAGAAATACCGTCAAAATACAATGTTAATATTGATATTATGATTGAAGCAAAAATGAAAGAGCAAGCTATATTTCAATTATATAACAAATATCCACAACTAAATTGTAAGAAAAAAAAGAAAAAAATTAAGTTAAGGATAAAGGCAATGCAATGGGCTGAAAAGTGTCTTGAAGATTGTGATTGTTGTTAAATTAATAAGTCTTCGAATTTCTCTTCAACTAAATTATGTAACATCTCTTCGGCCATTAAAATATATTTTTTATCTACAGTATCTTTGTACAAATTTATTATAAATTTTAACATATCTATATCTCCACGATCTATTACATCTTCGATTTTACTCTTAAATTCGTCAATATGTATTGATGACATTAATATTAATATTATTATTTATAAATAAATAATATCAATATTTTTATAAATAAAATAAATATTTATAAATTATTTCCTGATACTTGTTGATTAAATATTTCTATTTTTTTATCCCATTCCTTTATTTCTGACCGCAAGTTTTTCCAAAATTTGGCTTCTGCTTTCTTATTAAACTCCTCCACTGCAACATTTTGCTGTTCAACCCAAGTATAATATCCTAAATTAAAGATTCTTTTCTTATCATAATAAGAAAGTTCTTGTAAATGGTCAGTTGCAATGCCTAACATATATTGTCCATATGTTTCAGCCGCAGCCACCGTATCAAACTTATCATTGAAATATTTTGATAAAATCATTGGATAATCAGATTCATATAACTCTGAACTATCAGTTGCTACTGTCATTATAGCTTGTGTTTCATCTAAATTATTATATTTTGCTAATTTAATAGCAGCTAGTACATTACAAATTCCCGAATATCCTAATGATGATAATTGGTCTACAGTTTCAGCAGGAACTTTTCTATGGTTTTTAAGATATTCTTTTCCTTCATCGTGGTTAAATAAATACATAAGTGTATTTGTAGCAGCTTCACTGATTCCTACAGCAAAATCCATATTCATGACATTATGAATATAAGGAACATGTTTATCTCCTATACCTTGAATATTATGTTCTCCATATCCATTATATAGTAATGTTGGACATTCAACTGCTTCAACACATGCTATTTTAGAACAACCATAATCATCTTTTAAACGATCACCAGCAGAAATAGTTCCAGCAGATCCAGTAGCAGCTACAAAAGCAAATAAAGTAGTAGACTTAGCAGATTCTTTATAATGGTCAAATACATGTCCTAGTGCCTTACCGGTAACTGAATAATGAACATGAACATTGCCGAATTCACAAAATTGGTTAAAAATAATATTAGTTGGGTCTTGTCTTAATTCAGCACATTTATCATATATCTCTTTAACATTAGATTCGCTGCCTTCTGTTCTTATGATATCTGTTGGGTCAGTTGCCCACTTCTCTAACCATTCAAATCTCTCTCTACTCATTTTCTCTGGTAAAATAGCTAACCCTCTACAATCCATGATTCGTGATACAGCAACTCCACCTCGGCAATAATTACCAGTTGAAGGCCAGAGTGCCTTATTACTAGTAGGATTAAATGTACCATCAACAAGTCTAGGTGCAAGACATCCATATGCAGCTAAAACTTTATGAGCCTTAATCATAGGAAAATTTTTTCCTAGTGCTACAATAATTGGTGCTTTAACACCGGTTAATGATTCAGGAAGAACAATATATTCTGGTGTAGATACCATAGAAGTTCTAGTTTTATCGTTATACCAATGAATACGAAATAAATTAAGTGGATGAGCTTCATCAGGTGAAATTTTCTTTAATTCTTCAATAATATTGGAAGGAATAGTATGAGGATTTTCTAATTGAGAAAATGTGGGCAAAACTATTTTTCGTTCACGAAATCTTTCTAGGGTCGAGTCAGCAACGTTCATTATGAATATAGTAAAATCTTTTTTTTAGTTATTTTAAAAAATTATTTAATATAGATCGTATAAATAACTTTAAAAATATCTATTTCTAATTTATGATTAAAAGTTATAAATTAGAGGAAATTAAAGCATTAAAGGAAGTAAAAGATTTACGAACTAATGCAGAAAATAAATCAAAATTTGGTGAGGTATATACACCACTTACACTTGTTGAATTAATGTTATCACTTATACCCACAGCAACTTTTACAAATCCTTTTTTAAAATGGTTAGACCCAGGAAGCGGTACAGGTCATTTTTTTATAATTTTGTATTTTAAATTATTAGATGGATTAAAAGATATACTTCCTAATATAGAACAACGTAAAAATCACATTATTAATGAAATGCTCTATATGGTAGAAATAAGACCAGAAAATGTTAAAATTTTACGGACTTTATTTGGCGATGATGCCAATATTTTTGAAGGTAATTTCTTAGATTATAATACACCAGAAAGTATAGATTTAAACCACACAAAAAAAATACCACTACAATTTGATGTTATAATAGGAAATCCACCATTTAATTCACAAGGACTAAAAAAAGTACCTACAAGTAATGCAAATAAAAAAAATGATGGTATTACTATTTGGTCAACATTTGTTATAAAAAGTGTAGCGCTTCTTAGAGAACGCACTGGTATGTTATGTATGTTTATTCCTTCTATATGGCTTAAACCAGATAAACAAGGATTATATAAATTTCTTATGCAATATGATATACAATATCTAAATTGTTTTTCTAATACAGAAACTAATTCTATATTTCATGGTAATGCTCAAACGCCAAGTTGTTTTTTCTTATTAACAAAGCAAGAAACTAGTAATATAATTTCGATATATGATTTTAATGTCAGAAAATATATACAATATTATTTAAATAATGGAGATCCTATTCCAGTATTTGGACAAGAGATTATTAATAAATTAAGAAAATTTTCTTATGCAATAGATAAACCAATTTATACTCTTGAAGTTGTTAAAACTAATATGCCTCCTAAGGGAACATTTCTCTCACCAACAAAAACAGATGAATATCAATATCCAAATGTAGCTACTTGTAAACTTACTAAAAATAACTCTCCAGAGTTAATAATTAATTATAGTAAAAAACCTCTTAAATTCGCCGGTATTCCAAAGCTTATTTTGGCTCATAAAATGTATGGATTTCCATATTTAGATAGAACAGGAGAATATGGAATATCTAATAGAGATAATTATGTAATAATTAAAAAAGATATAAATGACTTAATTAAACTACAACGATTTCTCTCAACAAAAACAGCATTATATCTTTTTGAAGCTACTCGTTATCGAATGAAATATCTTGAAAAATATGCATTTCAACTAATTCCAGATATATCTTTGATATCGGATTTTCCAGACCATATTACAGATGAAACAATTGCAGATTATTTTAGATTTGATAAAAAAGATAGAGAGTCTATTGAAAAGTTACATAAGAAACAATATTCATTTTTTATTTAAAAGTTTCTCGTTTCTTTTTATCATTTTCCATATACATATTACATAGTTGTCGAGAGAATGAAACATTTGGTTGTACCGGTTGTTTTTTAATAACCATATCAATTGGATCATTTAAGATACTATTTGATATATTAAGATGAACAGGTCCTGCGGGAAATTCATATCCATAGGAAATTAAAGATTCCATATTAGGAATAAAATTCTTGCTTGTTTTAAGTGTAATGCTTTCTTTAATATAATGTTTAGTATCTGGTGGAAATGACGAAACTTTTAGTTCTTGAGCTGGTTCAAAGAAAGATAGTAGTAAAAGTGGACATCTTTTTAATTTTGCAATACCAATTGGTGTAATAATATTGCCAAACCCAATTGTAGAGGCACTCACAATAACACCCATATTATTTGTATTAATATTATACTTTAAAGCACTTAATACGCTATTTTTTTCATATTTTTCAAAAACAATATTAAAATTATCATGATTATTTGCATACTCATAAATAGGTGTATACGGGCCAAGTTTATTATATCCAAAAGCAACCTCTATGTTTTTATTAAGTAAACTTTCAATTATATAATTTCCAATAGTTGGTATAAACATTTGACTACATTGCATAGCATAATTAGAAAGCGGTTTTAAAGAATTAGTCCGTACCCCACAAAGCATATTTTATGCTATATAATTATTTTTGTATTAATTATCAATTTTATTATTATAAAATTGATAATTCTTTTAGACTAATTATAAAATATAATTTAATGCAAAAACTAATGGTTACACATTTTAATACCGAAACATGGAGAGAAAATCAACGATGGAGAGAAGCAAATAACCATGAGGGATGTATATATAATACTCCAGTTCATATCAAAGATACTATACCCTATTTAATTAAAATATTTGTTGTAGAGATGAATAACGAATCTAATAAAATTATGGGTATAGGAAGAATAGTAAATAAAGTGCGAATGGATAAAAAATATAAAATATATTCTGATAATAATTATAATCGTTTTACATACAGAGGTAGACAACGAATAACTCGTGAAGAAATACCTATAGAAGACCTGCAAAAATTAGAAAATCGATTATTTAAAGGAAAACATCATTTGAAACGTGGTCAAGGTATTATACAAGTTCCAAATGATGTTATAATTAAATTTATGCCTATAATATGTGACCTATTTACTTAATTTCTGCAATTCTATACTTTTTCGTGCGAATCTGCCATAAATCATCAATTAGAGGTACTGTATTATTATAAGTTACTGAAATCTTAGCAAAACGTTTATTACAATATTCTCTTAGATTATCTAATGCTAAAATTTTTTCATTTACACTATCAATATAGTTAGTTTTAAGCTCCTCAATATTTGGTGGAGGCTCAGGTATTTTTTTTTGAGATGTCCGCGGCCGTCCTACCAAGTTTTGCTCAATTACTAATGAATTTCCTCCATTTCGTTGAAACTCTTGTCCTTCTGTTGTAAGAGCATTAAACGTTTCAGTTCCAACTACATTTAGCAATTCATATATATGAAGTAATTCAACAGTTTTCTTTCTTTTAATATCACGTTTATAGATTGTATTAGTCATATCTTCCTTTGTAATTTTCTTTAAAATAAATTTAACACGAATATCACTATGGTCTTGTAATGTTCTAAGATCTGTACGCAGTCTAGGAAGGTCATTATAAGACAAATGTGAAATACTTCTATGAATATCCTCAATATATGCAGACATAGTAGCATACTCATCCTCTTCCATAATAAGCTTAAGTGGTCTATTAATCCAATGATGTAGTAGTGGAAGTGTAATTAACCCACCACATACTATATCTTGTGGATTTCTTACTGCATTTCCATTATTTTGTTGCCTCATATATTCATAATAATGGGGATTATGTACATTACCTCCAACATCAATTTTAAGTGTTCTATAATTAAATGCTACACGACATTCAGTACACCACATTTGGTCACAGCCACTAATTTTATGAATTCTAGTTCCACATTGAGGACAAGGTTTTGTATCTTTTTTGATAAATTCAGCGCTAGTAACATTATCAGGATTACAGGTATGAGGGTCTGTTTTAGAAGGACCAATAATTTCTAAACAATCTGGACAAGTATAGTTTTCGCACAACTCACATTTATATTGAGTAGATAAATAACCTCGACATTGCTCACTAGGACAAGCCATAATAAATTTACGACGTTCGGTTTCAGGAGCAGCTCCATTTTCATCAGTGCCTTGTTTAATGTGTATAATATTATCTCGAATAGTACGACCAGCCATTTGAAGTGTTCGTAATTGAGCATTTAATGCACTTATTTCTTTATTTATGTTAGTTAACTTAACTTCTTCTCTATCTACTTTTTTTTCTCGTTCAGCCAAAATCATAGTTTCAGGTAGTTTACTTATTTCACGCTCTACAAGTAGACCCTTTCTATGTTTTTTATATTCTTTTTCACAAAATGCTCGATTAAGATTAGAAACTAAGAACTGATCACTCCAAGGTTTTTTACAATTCATACAAGAAGGATCAGTTGTAGTTCCAACTAGATAAGTTCGAACACAAGTCTTGCATGCATCAAATAAACAATCTGTATGTTCGCATGTCACTTTAGCATGTAGACTTTGGTTGAAGTTTTCACAGCAAATATTGCATTGATCCGTCATAATTAGTATAAGAAAATAAAATTTTTCGATATTTGCTTTCAATTTTATTTTCTTTTATTTTGAAATAAAAGAAATAGGTATATAATCTATATTATGTCAGATATAAATACTGATATAGATGATTATAATAGAGATGAATTGCTTGATTTAGTTGATTTACAGCCTGACAATACCTCTGATGTAGAAATTACACAAACATTTGATAAGATTATAAAAAATTATATTAAAAAAGACAATTATAAGTTAGCTCAATTTTTTCATGAAGCAAAACAAAAACTATTATATGATGATTTTGAAGGAGAAGATAGTGAACCCGAACCTGAAACTGAGGCTGAAAATTGGTTAAGTCAGCAATATCGAACACAAAATAATACACAACAGAATGACAAAATTACCCAACGTCACGATAAATTTGATATTTTTCAAGCCAATCAAACAACAAACCCAGTAATGAGTAGACAAACTCTTGGAGTTAATAATACTATACCTCTACATGTAGCACAAGATGGTTTGAATCCAACATTAAGACAAACAGTTAATAGACTTATTGCAATTGATAGTCAATATAGACCTTTAGATATACCTTATATACGCGATCCTAATGAAGCTCCTAGTAGTGCTACTAGTTTTACTGTTAATTTAACTGAAACACTTAAAAACGTGTTATCTCTTACCTTAGAAACTGTATATATTCCTGCTACCTGGTTTACATTTGATCCATTTTATCGAAATACCTGTATGTGGATTCTAACAGCATTGCATCCCTATGGCTTAACGATTGACCCCACAACTGGTAAAGAACGTGATATAAGTAGTTGCAGCAAGATTTGTATAGCACCTGGAA
>Ga0070754_10003502_pt1 | contig 11050 bp, 13 predicted proteins | sample VirMetDEL_Sep_01_FD_75181 | JGI IMG/M metagenome (GOLD analysis project Ga0070754, IMG submission 75181) | Aqueous microbial communities from the Delaware River and Bay under freshwater to marine salinity gradient to study organic matter... | ecosystem: Environmental > Aquatic > Marine >... | reverse complement strand
TGTATCCAATGTTGCTGGTAAACCAGTCCGGAGACTTCACAAGATGGACGCACCTACTGGTGTTCGTGGTCGTAACTCTAATAATGATCTGATTCGTGAAAAGTTGGGTTGGGATTATTCTCAAACTCTTGAAGAAGGTATTCGCAAGACTTATAATTGGATTTTAGATCAAACTAAAAAATGACCGATATACTAGTAACAGGCGGCGCTGGATTTATTGGCAGCAATTTTTTACACTACCTAAAGAAAGTAACAGATCACAAGATTATTGTCCTTGATAATTTAACATATGCTGCAGACCTTAGGTTTATACCGACAACACCACAGTTTGAATTTGTCTGGTGTGATATTACAAATGAGAACCATGTAAATCACATATTTAAAAAATATAATCCCAAGAAGGTATTTCATTTTGCTGCCGAGAGTCATGTAGACAACTCCATCAAGAACTACAGGCCATTTCTTGAATCTAATGTAGTTGGAACAATCAATCTATTGAATGCAAGTCTATCAATTGATATTGAGAAGTTTCACCATATCTCTACAGATGAAGTATATGGAAGTCTTGAATTAGATGATGATAATATATTCACTGAAGAGACACCGTATGACCCTAGGAACCCGTATAGTGCGAGTAAGGCAGCAGCAGACCATTATGTGAAGACATGGCATAATACTTATGGTCTTCCATACATTATTACTAATTGTAGTAACAATTATGGTAAGCATCAGCATATTGAGAAATTGATTCCTAAAGTAATCCATAGAGCACTGAAAGATGAAGTAACCTACATGTATGGTGGTGGGCATCAGATTCGTGATTGGTTGCATGTATGGGATCATGCTAGTGCTGTATGGACTCTGGAAGAGCAAGGTATTTTAAATGATAATTTTAATATCGGCGGTGACTGTGAATTATCCAATATGACTGTGACTAAAATGATCTTAGATATTATGGGTAAGTCACACGACCTTGTGGGGGTCTCTGAGGGTCGTCCAGGTCAGGACTTGCGTTATGGTATGAGTTTTGCTAAACTAGAAGAACGCACTGGTTGGAGGCCAAACATAGAGTTTAGAACTGGACTTGAAGAAACTGTTGATTGGTATTTGAAACAATGTTGAGTGTATATGGTGGGAAGACTGGTTGGATAGGATCCAGGTTTTTTGAGATGTATAGTTCTGGATGTGTTCTCCAAGAACGAGGTGAATTTAAACCCAAGACTAAAGACATTCTTTACTTTGTATCTACAACACACAACTATAATATTCATGATGAAGGACACTTCTGTGATGATGTGGATCTCAATTTAAAGTATTTGTGTCAAGTTTTAGAGTACTGTAAATCGGAAGACATTACCTTTAACTTTATTAGTTCTTGGTTTGTCTATGGTAAAACACCAGACATGCCAGCAACTGAAGAGTCTCTATGTAATCCAACTGGATTCTATTCTATTACTAAGAAGTGTGCTGAAGATCTGATTAAATCCTTCTGTGGAACTTTCGGAGTCAAGTATAGAATCCTTAGATTATGTAATGTCTTAGGAGATGATCCAAGAGCATCAAAGCGAAAGAATGCAGTTTCCTGGATGATCCAACAACTTAAGGAGGATAAACCAATTAGTCTATATGACAATGGATCAAATAAAAGAGATTTTTTATTTCTTGATGATGTATGTGAAGCAGTTTGGGTAGTAATTCAAAAAGGAAAACTTAATGAAGTTTACAATATTGGATCTGGAATAGGTACAGAAATCTCTGAAATAGTATATAATGCATATGAAATACTTGAATCTAAATCCGTCATAAGTAATATTGAACCTCCAAAATTTCACAATCAAGTTCAAACTAAAAATTTTTGGATGGATTGTTCTAAATTAAGTGATTTGGGATGGAAACCAAAATACAATAATCTTGAAATTGCAAAACAATTATGTCTTTAAATAACAAAGTATCTGATTTTATTTCTGGTCTTCGTAATGATGGCGAAGACCTTTTTCCATATCTTGCAAATAAAGATTGGGAACCAGGTAAACCAGTTTACTATTCTGGTCCGTACTGGGATGACAAGGAGGTTGCCGCGGCCATTACAACTCTACTTTCTGGTAAGTGGTTACCGGCAGGAGAAGAAGTGAATAAGTTTGAGAAGGAATTCTCAAAAAGGTTTGAGTTTGATTACTCTGTCATGGTCAACTCTGGATCTTCTGCTAACCTTGTAATGGTTGCTGCTCTGAAGAAATATTTTGGTTGGCAAGATGGGGATGAAATTATTGTATGTGCTTGTGGATTCCCTACGACAATCAACCCTATCATTCAGAATGGTCTGAAACCAGTTTTTGTAGATATTGATTATAGTGACTTAAATTGGAATCTTGACCAAATTAGAGAAAAGATTACAACTAAAACTCGTGCAGTATTTTCTTCTCCAGTGCTTGGAAATCCATATGATTTTGATAAGTTTCTTGATATCTGCAATAGATATAATATTCACTACATTGCAGACAACTGTGATAGTTTAGGAAGCAAGTGGAAGGGAGAGTATCTTACTAAACATGCTGTTGCAGCATCGTGTTCTTTTTATCCTGCACATCATATTTCTACTATCGAAGGTGGAATGGTTTCATCAAATAATAAAGAGATTGTTCAGATTGCGCGATCTTTTGCATGGTGGGGACGAGGATGTTTTTGCGTAGGAGCACAAAACAAACTTGCTAATGGTGTATGTGGCAATCGATTTGATCGTTGGTTAGATGGATATGATCGTGATGTAGATCATAAGTATGTCTTTGGGGTTCAGGGATATAATCTAAAACCAGCAGATTTGCAAGGTTCTATTGGTCTTGTACAACTAGAGAAACAAGATGAAATTCACGAAAAACGTCGATCTAATAAAAAAAGACTTCATGAAATTTTTGAAAGTATTCCTGGTGTTAGAGTAATTCAAGAACGTGAAGAATCAGAAACATCATGGTTTGGTGTTCCAATCGTATGTGAAAATGAGAAAATATCAACAAGTAAACATCATCTTGTAAAACATTTAGAAGATAATAAGATTCAAACTAGAAACTATTTTGCAGGAAATATTTTGATGCATCCTGCATATAAAAGGTTGGATTCTCACGAAAATTATCCTAATGCCTCAAAAGTTTTAGATAATGTATTTTTTATTGGATGCTCTCCTGTAGTCACAGATCAAATGATTGACTATATTGATGAAGTTGTGGATACATATAAGAAAACTAATTTATTTTTTCATTCTGTATAATATGATTCCTATTTTATCCGTTACTACCTGCAACTCTATCGAGTTTTATACTGATTTTAACAATTCAATTAATTACCCTATAAACACATTATCTGTTCTTGTAAATAATAGTAACATTGATTACTTCGATCAAATTAGAAATGTCCCTAAGTCTTCTTTTGTAAAAAAATATGAATATTCATATTGTCCTAGAAATATGGGATGTGCATCTAGTTGGAATTATCATATAAAACATCATCCGCAAGAAAACTATTGGATTCTTTGTTCGGATGATGTCATACTTGGACAAACAGAATTATCTCAAATTGATGAATTGATGATGAGTGGATGTGATGCTGTTTTTCCAGACAAACCAAGTAAATATATTTTGTTTGCACTAAATAAAAACACCATAAGAAATGTTGGTCTATTTGATGAAAATTTTCATCCAGGTGGATTCGAAGATAATGATTATGAAAATAGATTGTCTTTATGTTCAGAGTTAAAAATTAAAAATTATAAAACTGAATGTGTACACAACAAAATAGTAGTAGGATCTGGTGATAATGGAAATGGAACTTTTTCTGGATTCAATGAAGACCAAAAAAGTAAATGGAATGAATGTTGCTCTTTGAATAAAAAATATTTTCATTCAAAGTGGGATAAATTTGATAAACCTCCACATTATTGGATCTTTGATATTGACGAAAGATCTAAAAAAGAATTAATTATTTGAAATTAAAAATTATGTCTAAAGAAATATTACACATCTCTCATCATATTGGATGTTTTAGAGATCAGCATTATATATTAGATAAATTGGGATTTGAAGTTACTAATCATAAATTTTATGATGGAACTTTTAAAATAACTAAAGAAATTGCAGATAACTTTTGGAATGATCATAAAGATCAATTAAATGAATTTGATTACATTCTTACATCTGATACTGCCCCACTGTCTAGAATTTTTCTGGAGAATCAAGATGAATTTAAATCAAAGTTGATTATTTGGATATGTAATAGGTTTGATTACAATATGGAAGATCAAACTAAATTTTATGAATTGTTTAGTAAAGCAGAAGAGAATCCAAATATTAAGATTGTTCCATATACTTATTTTGAAAAAATATGGTGCAAAGAAAAAGGAACTAATATAATGGATAGGCAACATATACCTCCGTGTGGAATTAATTTACCCCAATTTGAACAGTATATGCCAAGTTCAAAAGTATATGATTCTAATTATGGTAAAAAAGTTGATATTCCTGATGCAGATGTTATAGTTCCAATTTATCATAATGATAATAGATTCTTCAATATGACAGAATACCTTACTCAAAAAGGAATTAATGTCTACAATGGAGGATTTAGATTTATTGAACAATTAAAAAAATACAAAGCATTTGTTACGATGCCAGATGCTTTTTCTAAGTTTTTATGTTTTGAGTTAATACATTCAAAAATACCAGTTATTCTTCCTTCAAAAGATTTTCTTTATCAACTATCTAAAAAACCAAATTACTTTTTTAATATTTGGGGATCTGGGGGAGCAAATCTTTTGCAAAAAGAATGGATTGATTGGTGCGAATGGTATGATCCTAATTTAAATGAATGTAGATTTTACTTTGATTCATTTGAAGAAATACCAGAAATTATTAAATCAATTGATAAAGAATCAATGGAAGTGTCTTTTGAAAATGCATCTAAATATATTGAAAGCAAATCAATAAATTTGTGGAAAAATTTTTACTCTGAATTTTAATTTTTAATAATGTCTAATAAAAAATATTATCTAAACAGGAGCTCAAGATTGGGTTCCATATAATAGTGAATATGTAATTAATCTTATTGAGAGTATTTGATATGGTATTGGGAGTATTTCATCAGTGTTTTAGGAATGTAGATGCTACAGAACATGCAGTAAAAAATTTTAGAAAGTACAATGATGGACCTTATACTTTAATTTGTGATGGTGGAAATAAAGATCATTCCGAGGTTTTTTCTGATATAGCAGAAAAATATAATTGCGATTATCATTATTTTGAATGGAATTTGGGATTAAAAGATGGATCACAACCTGGAGGAGAATATGGATGGAATAAAAAAGAATCCTTGGAGTGGTTGAGAAGATTTAAAATAGCATGTGAAAATGGAAAATGTGATCACATTATTATGATGGAAGATGATGTTTACACTATGAATCGATTAGATGTTGATTCTGAAGTTGAATTTTCTGGTTTAAATGTTCATAACCAATTTAGACCTGAATTTGTAGATTATCTTACCGAAAAATACAACGCTAAATTCAACTACGATTGGTATGGCACACCTGGTGGGTCTATTTTTAAAGTAGATACTTTTTTGAAAAATTATGATAGAATAGTGGATATATTTGAAAAAGATTTCGATAACATAAAAGAAAATTATTGTCCTGTGATTGGATGGCCAGATGCGTTAATGACAGTCTATTATTATATGTGTGGTAAAAACTACACAATCAGTTCACATTTGACTGAAGTTCACCGTAATTCTAATTGGAATAATGGTGAATATGCTATGGTTCATGGGTATAAAGAAATATATAAGCATCCTAGATATGCATAAATTGTTGTAAAATTGATTATTGTGGAGATTACATGAAAATTATTATTTGGGGATTCCCCTTGTATACACATACACACTCTTTTATTCATGCAAGTTTTTATAAAACATTTAAACATTTAGGGTATGATACTTATTGGTTTCATGCAGGAAATTATCCAGACCCTTCTTTGTTTGACTATTCAAATACAATGTTTTTCACAGAAGGTTTTACAGATGATGAAATTCCAATAAATGAAACCTCAACATATTTTGTTCATAACGCTGTGAATCCATCTAAGTATCTTGATAAAGGTGCAAGACTTGTTGATGTTAGATTCAATGTGAAAGAGTTAAATGATTTGAACTATAGCTTTGTTTTCGATAAGACTAAATTGAAAGCAATTGATTCTTACACTTTTTATAATGATAGTGCCGATGATAGTGTTCTTGCAGACCATAGAAAGAAAGGAATTGATGGATATGAAGCAGTTCACATGATGTGGGCTACAAATCTTCTTCCAGAAGAATTTAATTTTGAGGATAGATTTTTAAAGAGAGAAAATAAGTTTTATTTTGTTGGGACACTTGGAGGAAGTCCTGCTTTAGAAATGCAAAAAGTAGTTAATACTTTCCAAAAATTGGGTATTCAATGGGAAAATATTAATCCCTGGTCAACCCCCCTTTCCTTTGAGGATAATATGAAGTTGATGAAAAAGTCTGTTATTGCTTTAGACATTAGAGGTAGTGATGCATACCATACTAATTCTGATGGAAAATTAGAAGTTAATGGTAAACCAGTGACTGGTGGTAATCATAAAAAAATTGGATATATTCCATGCAGACTGCTAAAACAAATTAGTTATGGTAGAATGCCAGGGACTAATTCTATTGCTGTTAAGGAATTGCTGGGTGATTATGTCATTTATAATGATGATGAATCTCAACTCCCAATAGATTGTTTGGAATTTGAAAAAAATCCAAATTATGATCTTGTTTATGAGGGAATGAAACATGTACAAAAAAATCATACTTTCATAAATCGTGCAAATGCACTGATTAAAATTTTCAATAAAGAGGTTTAAAAATGTCTGTAACTTTAGTAACTGCTCTCTATGATATTGGTAGGGAAAATGAAGGTGATGGTCGTCCTTTTGAAGAATATCTTTCTTGGTTTGCAGAGACCTTAAAAGTAAAGTCTCCGATGGTTGTATTTGTTGATAAATCATTGGAAGATTTTGTGAAAGAGAATAGAAAAAATCTTCAAACTAAAATTATAACTCAATCATTAGAAGAAGTTCCTTATTATCATTTAAATGATGATATTCAAAAAATATTAGATGATAAAACATTTAAAAATAAAATTGGAGCTCCATCTAGAGTTGAGTGTAAAATGAGTCTTTATAATGTAATCATCTATTCTAAGTTTCCTTGGGTTAAGAAAGTTATTGAAGATAATCCATTCAATACTGAATATTTTATGTGGATGGACGCTGGACTTTCTAGATTTTTTCAACCTCATAGTGTAGATGTTAATCAAATTTATCCTTCAGAATCTGCTCAAGAAACACTTTTGGATAATAAGGACAGCGTTTTAATTCAAGCTTCTATGTCATGCTATCCTGATATTGTAAATGCTGAAGTATGTACTGAAGAATATTTCTGGGACGCAAGAACATGGATAATGGCTGGTTTATGGGGAGGTGGAGCAAAAATTCTCAATAAGTTTTGTGATATGATTGATGATGTTCTTCAGGAAAAAATGATTAGAAATGGTATAATTAATAATGAGCAGAATGCAATGGCTTATTTGTATAAAAATAATGATGATATGTTTGTAGTTTTTGAAAATTACTCACACATGCATCGTCAATATGAAATTATCTCAGAATTATCTAAATGAAAATTGCACTGGTTGGACCTGGAATTATGCCAATACCCCCTGATGGTTGGGGTGCTGTTGAATCTCTTATATGGGATTATGCTTTAGAACTTGAAGAAATGGGTCATGAAGGAAACATCATCAATACTCCAAATCATGATGATATTATTGATTTCTTAAACGAAGATGAATATGATTTTGCTCATATTCATTATGATGTTTTTTACCCAATCATGGATAGGATTGCTACTGAAACCAATATTCCTAAGTTGGCATTTAGTAGTCACTATCATTATATTGATCAACCAAACATGCATCGTCGTGATGGATATGATAGAATTTTTGATTGGATTATTAAAAACAAAAAATACTATATTTTTTGTATCTCTAAAAAAGATTATCAAACCTTTAAGAATGCTGGGGCAGATGAGAGTAAACTTCTTCTTTCAGAAAATGGTGCGAATCATAAAAGATTCACTTATCGTAGTGAGGCAGTAAAACCAAATAAATCTATATATCTTGGTCAAATTTATCATCGCAAGAAGCAGTGGTTATATCAAGACATAAAATCTATCGATTATGTTGGACAAGATAGTGGTGCTACACCGTTTGATCAATCTAAAAACTATCTTGGTGAATGGACTGATGAATACAAAAGAGAGCATTTTACTGACTATGGAAATCTTGTGCTTCTATCTGATGGTGAAAATGGAACTCCTTTAGTTGTAAAAGAAGCAATTATCAATGGACTTGGTGTAGTCATCTCTAAGTATGCTGCACATGATTTGCCCGAGGGTCTTCCATTTGTCAATGTAATTCCTGATGAAAAACTTGAAGATATTTCATACGTAGAGGAAAAGATTAAGGAGAATCGTGACATTTCTATTGGTATGAGAGATGAAATTAGGCAGTTTGGTATTGATAATTTTTCCTGGGAGAGTCTTGTAAAACTTTATTCACAAAATATAGAGAAGTTGAAATCGAATGAGAATTAGTATTATTGGACCAAATACTCCTATTCCTCCTAAAGGATGGGGTGCAGTAGAATCTCTTATATGGGACTACAAGATAACTTTAGAGAAGTTGGGGCATGAAGTTCAGATCATAAACATCGGAGACCCGATGCAGATATTGGGTATGATTGATGAATTCAAACCTGACTTGTTCATATTAACTATGATGACTGGGTTTCTTTGTATCCTTACATTAGATATCCATGTGCTATAACAACTCACTTTGCTTATATTGAAAGACCTGAATTGATGGGTCCATATAAGCAGAGAGTTTTTGATGTTTTTGAACAAACTAAACCAACAGTATTTGGATTGTCTGACAGTATTAATAAAGTCTATGAAACTGATTGTGGGATTCCTTCTGATAGGTTATACTTAAATCCTAATGGAGTTATGTCAGACAACTTTAGAGTGACTGACACTCCCAAGTTTGCTGATAGGTCTATCTTCCTCGCAAAGGTTGATTATAGAAAGAGGCAGTGCTTCTTCCAGTCTATTGATAGTCTGTGGTATGCGGGTAATATCGTAGATCATAGATTCGATCGGTCCAAGAACTACCTTGGTGAGTGGGAGAAAGATTATCTTTATGATAATCTGACTGACTATGGAAACCTTGTGCTTCTATCTGATGGTGAGGCACACTCACTGGTTATTATGGAGGCATTTGCTGCTGGTCTTGGTGTTGTTGTAAGTCAGTGGGCAACAGCAAATCTTGACCTGAGTAAGAAGTTCATCACTATAATCCCTTAGGATAAAGTTGATGACTTGGAGTATGTTGAAAGAGCAATCATTGAGAATAGAGAATACTCTGTGAAAAATAGAGATGAAATCTTGGAATACTCTAAGAAGTTTGATTGGACTAATGTAATTCAAAATTATTTTATATCAAATATTGAGAAGATGATTAAGAATAAAAAGAACAAGGTTGCTATTTGTTTTATTGGTACTAGTAAATATCTTAACTTTTTACCAAATTATTATGAAAATATTGAAAAATATTTCTTACCAAATTCTGAAAAAACATTTTTAGTTTTTACGGACGGAGAACTAGATGGAATGCCTGACAATGTGGTTCGATATCAACAGGATCATTTAGAATGGCCATTCATTACTCTTAAAAGATTTGAGATTATCAATCGGGCAAGACAAGAGATTATGAAGAATGATTGGTTTGTCTTCATCGATGCTGATGCTCTGGTGACTAGTGATATCACTGAGGAAGAATTCTTTCATCTTAATAAACCATTCTTTGGGGTACATCACCCGTGCCATTTCCTTGGTATGCAACCACACGGTAAGTTCCCTGGTGCCTTTGAGACAAACCCTAAGTGTCGTGCATCTATTACAGAGGATGCTGATGTCTCAACCTATTGGCAAGGATGTCTGTGGGGAGGTAAAGTTCCTTATGTGTTTGAACTGATTGATGAACTTCAAAACAGGACCAATGATGATCTAAAAGATGATATAATAGCAATATGGCATGATGAAAGCCATCTAAATAAATTTTTTATAGAGAACAAAGAGAGAGTACATACCTTACCTTCATCATATGCATATCCCGAAGACTTCTCTTCCCAATGCAATTTTGAATCTAAAATTGTTCATTTATCAAAAGATAATTCTAAATATCAAAAATGATTAAAAAAATTAGAATTTTTTTGTGGGGAATTGTTGCTGAATTGGAATATCATTTATACCCATGGAAATTATCAAAACCTCCTCAATGGGCAATAGATAGACATAACCTTGATAGTGGCGTAATATCCGATTTGCAGGATAATTATTTGTATTTTGAATGGTTAAAGACGCAAGAACAAAAAATTCAAAAGATTGAAAAAAATATTAATTTTATAATAGATGAAATTGAAAAATTAAAAAAATGAAAATTACAATACTTGGATCTAGTGGTCAGATTGGTGCATATCTAACTGAGTACCTTCGAGATAAAAAATATGAGGTAACTGAGTTTGATATTGCACGACATCATGGTGAAGACCTTACACAAATTCCTAATCACAACTTAGATCGTGCTATTAAGAATGCAGACTTTGTGTTCTTTTTGGCATTCGATGTTGGTGGGTCTAGGTATCTGAAGAAGTATCAGCATACCTTTGACTTCATTAATAACAATACACGTTTGATGGCAAATGTCTTTGGTCTTTTAGAAAAGTATAATAAAAGGTTTGTCTTTGCATCATCACAGATGAGTAATATGAGTTATTCTCCTTATGGTGCCTGTAAGAAACTTGGGGAATTATATACAACTGCACTCAAAGGATTGACTGTTAAGTTTTGGAATGTCTATGGTGTAGAGAAAGACAATGAGAAAGCA
>Ga0070754_10003496_pt1 | contig 11060 bp, 17 predicted proteins | sample VirMetDEL_Sep_01_FD_75181 | JGI IMG/M metagenome (GOLD analysis project Ga0070754, IMG submission 75181) | Aqueous microbial communities from the Delaware River and Bay under freshwater to marine salinity gradient to study organic matter... | ecosystem: Environmental > Aquatic > Marine >... | reverse complement strand
AGAACCGACATTTGAAGAGCAAGTTAGAGAAAGAACACCCCGAAGTATATTAGAAGAAACCGTATCTACTATAAGACGCGAATTAACCCGACCATTAAAAAGAAGCGATACATCACCCGCTGATTTAGAAGCAGCACTTGCGGCGGCGGAACAAACATCCCCACCAGCAGGTGAAGGAACGATAGAGGATATATTAGAAGAACAATTTAGTGGAAGAGAGGAAGGTTTAGCATTATCTCCCGATACTGGAACTGAAACAGAAGCAGAAAGAGAGCAAAGACGTGCCGAGTTTATTGAAGCAACAGCAACTCCCGTAGCGAGTCAATTAGAAGTTGTTGAAGAAGAACCAGCACCCGAACCCGAACCCGAACGAAAGAAAGTAGGAAAATTAAAAGGTTTAGGACGTAAATTAAAGAAAGCGGAACAAACACCAGCAACATTTGAAGAGACGCGACCATTAATAGGTAGAAGCATACCGACAGTTATACCAGCATTTAGAGATATTGATTTTGAGAAATTAACAGCGCAACAAATAAGAGAGTTAAGAGAACAGCAACAATTAGAAAGAGGTGTTGTTGAAACGGGTTTGCCGAGTCCAGCGGAAAGAGCATTTATTAGACAGCAAGCAGAACTACGAAGAAAAAGAAGAAGTAGAAGTTTAAGTGTTGAACCCGAAACACCGAGACCCGAGGTAGGACCCGCTACTGAAAGTGAAAGTGGAAGTGAAGATAAAGAAGAGCGTAAATTTAGAGAAGGTGAAGTTGTATTTTTTAACGCTGCGCAGGTTAGAGATTACGCTACAAAAGACAGAAAAACTATTATTTTAGTTGATAATAGACCCGAAAGTAAATTAGCAGATGGAGGACGACCCGCCATTAAAGTTAATGTTAAAGATTTACAAAGCACGTTTGATGATATATACGGCGGTGATTCAAAGAAAGCAAAAGGTGCGCGGTCAAAGATACAGAAGAAAGAATATCAAGATTTTTATACAAATGATGATTCAGTATTAGACCAATATTTTGGATAAAGATTGTGCGGATAAATTTAAGAATTATTATATTTATAAGATTATAAAATGGAATTTTGGGGTTGGATGACTATTGGAATAATTGGATTATTATTAAGTTTATGTATGGGAGCAAAATACTCTATGCGATTTGCGTGGGAACAGAAAAAGAAAGAATTAGAACAATTAAATGAAGAGTTAGAACAGATGGAAGAACTTACTGATGAATTAAGATTACAAAAAGAAGAGATAGTTGATTTATTACAGAATGAGTTTTTGGATTATAGTGCGTTATTTAAGCGGAAAATAAATGTTGATTAATATATAAGATGGAAGAATTGAATAAAGAATTAGATTGCGTTAAAGATTTTACGTCAAATATAAGCAGTAAGTTAGAAGCAATACCCCGAAGTGATTATTTGAAAGAATTAAATAAAAAAAAAGAAATTGAACGTGAAGCGTTATATTTACAAAATTTAGAAAAAGAAAAAGAATATAATGAAAAAGTATCTAATACAATTTTCGGAACTGGTATGAGACCGAGTGTTGTTGGTAATGTTAATTCAGATAACCCGCATATGAATTATGATTTGTTTCATTTGATAAAGTTGAAAAGAAAGACCCCGTTGAATATGTTGAAAAAAATAAATGCGATTATGATATTAATGTTAAGACACCGAGTGGAGATGAAAAGAAAGTCCCCGCTTCGTTTTTTATGATTAAAGAAGGGGAAATACAAAAAGGAAAAGAATGGTATTTACAATATGACCCGAAACTACCCGAAGAAATAGCAGAGATGATGGCGCGTTATAATTGGGGTGATTTGAAGTTTATGACTAAAAAATCATTAAAAAATAAAAAGAAGAAACTTGCGCGTAAAGGTAAAGATATAGGTGAAGAATATGGATTAAAAATGCGTGTTGCGGATAAAAATAACCCGATTGTTGTTAATTTTGATTAAAATATAATATTATTTATAAATATGGCGGGAACTCGTTTAGGACATAAAATAGTTAAAAATGTTAGTAGAATCGGTAAAAAAGTTGTTAAAGGTGTTGCGATAGGCGCTGCTATTGGAGGAGCATTATTAACTGGAGCATCATATAGTATCGGTAAAAAGGAAATTGCGAAATCAGAAGCGGATAGAGATAGAATCCGTAGAGAAGCGGAAGCGGAAGCGAAACGTAGGGAAGATGAAAGAGACGCTGAAACTCGTAGATTAAGAGCGGAAAATGTAAGATTACAAATGGACGCGGCACATAGAGATACATTTGAAGTAGGACAAACTGGATTAGTCCAGCAAGACCCTCTCGCTGTTAGAGAAAGAGCGCGAGATGGGAATTTAGTTGCGGCAGAAGGACCGAGGAGAGATGATTTAGATTTCGCATTATCGCAAGCGGAAAAAGGCGCTGCGGCAGCGTCCAGTTTTCAAAAAGGTAAAAGAGTTGGTGGAGCGGTTGGGTCAGTTAAAAAAGCGATACCAAATCCATTCAAAAAATAAAATATTTTTTATATTATAAATGGAAAGTGTTGATAAGATGACTGGGGATGAATTGAATATGACTGAAGCGAAGTTAAGTAGAAAGATGCGAGCGGGTGATGCGACATCAGAGGAAATCAAACAATATAATATGATTAGTAGAAGAATGGGCGCTGTTAATGTATCATTAGATAGACAGCGAATGAATGTTGCGGGAACAAATGGATTTACACCCGAACAAAAAAAGGCACGCCGAAGAAGGCGTAGAAAAAATCTAAAGAAGAAATAAATGGTTAAACCTTACTCTGTTGATATTAACAAAAGTCCAAAAAAGGATAAAAAATTTAGAGCGACGTTTAAAGACCGAAAAGGTAAAGTAATCAAACAAACTGATTTTGGATTTGCGGGCGCGAGTGATTTTACTATTCATAAAGATAAAGACCGTCGCACACGCTATAGGAAGCGTCATAAGAAAGATTTAGATACTAAAGATTTTACACGTGCGGGTTATTTAAGTTTTTACGTATTATGGGGGGATAGTAGTGATTTACAAACTGCGATTAAAGATTATAAGAAGCGTTTTAATTTGAAATAAAATATATATGATATAATAATGAGTGAATATTATGGAGGACTATTTTGGGATGTTTTATTATTAGCAGATTATAAAGGATGGGATGAATTTTATTTATCTATGTGTAGTGTTTTACCTTGCGAAAGTTGTAAAAGGGGGTCTATGTATTGGTTAGAACATAATAAAATACCAGAGTTTTTGAGTAATGATGATAAGAATTGTTGGTTATGGGAGCATAGAAAGCAGTTAGGTGGAGGAAATTGGAAACAAAAAATTAAAGATAATGGATATACATTAGAAAGTTGGTTAGGTTTATTTGAAGGAAAAAAATTTAGTTATAATGATAAATAATAATATATAAGTATATTATAATGAGTTATGTTTTATCAGCAAATACACCGCCACCAATTATTATTCATTTAGATAGTAGATTCGCTACTACATATTTAGAGAATGATAGTAATGGACGAGCATTAACCACCAATTTTATCTATGTTATGAAAGAACCGCTGTTAGTCCCCGACCATATGAATTTATTAGTATCATTACACACCGCCACAATACCATATAGTTTTTATAATGTAAGAAATGGTGTTAATGATAAAATTTATTATAATATGGATGGAACTGATTATGTTTTAACATTAGAAGCGGGTAATTTTTCAGCGACGGGTTTAGCATCTACTTTGAAAAATCATATAGATACAAACGGGGGAACATCCACTATTTCATATAGTAGAGAGACTTTGAAATATACATTTACTATTACTGGAGTCGCAAATTTTGATTTTACATTTAATGGAAAGACTGATGGGGCGAATGAACTATTAGGTTTATATGATATAGATAAGAATATACCGATAGGTGTAGCGACTAAATCTGATAAAGCGATTGATTTGAATGATTCAATACACGGATTATATATAAGACAAAATATAGCAACAAAAGGAACTTTGGATAATGAAGACGGAACATTCAGTAATATACTGGCGAGATTACCAATTACTACAAACGCTGGGGGTATTATATTTTTTACTCCCGCATCACACGACCACGAAACTATGGTAAGCGCCCCCGTTATTCAAACAATAGGTATTAAATTAACTGACGACAGAAATAGAGCGATTGATTTAAATGGATTACACTGGCAGATGAGTATGAAAATATCATATATCCATAAAGAAACTCTACGCGAACCACCACCCCGAAGATATGAACCAATTTTTACTGAAACACCGAGTATGCGACAGAAACGTTTAGAAGAAGAATCAAAAATTAAGAAGAAAAGTAAATCAAAAAATAAATAAGTTATATATATTATAAAATGGGATTTTTCAGTCAGTTAGGTAAGAAAGTTACGGGTATTGTTGAAAAGGGTGTAAGTATAGGTAAGAAGGTTTCTCACGCTACCGAGGGAATCGCACATAAGGTTTCATCTATCGCTGGAACTGCTGCGCTCGGTGCTGCTGCTCTCGGTTTTGAACCCGTTGCTGCGGGTTTAGGCGCTGTTGCTGGAACTGCGAAGGCGGTTGAAATGGGCGCAAGAACTATTAATGAAGGATTAGATAAAGCGGAAGCGGTGAGCGGTGCTGTAAGGTCTGGTATAGAAAGAGTAAAGACTATTACTGGAAGTGGAAGTTTAATGAGTAAAATAAGTGCTGCTAAAGGTCTCGCTGGAGATGTAAGGGCGGTTAAAGCGAATCTACCTTCTATGCGCCGAAGACCCTAAATTAAAATTAAAGTGTTTTTTTAAAATTAAAATTTTATATGTTTCATATTATAAGAGTATGAAGTATCATTTTGAATTTGTAGTGCCGAATTTAAGTAGTGAAGTGGATTTAAAATTTCCGACCGCTCCGATGTATATTGAAGGAGATACATATAATGGGCGTTGTAAAGTTTGGTTAAAATATGCGAGTTTTCCCGAGGGTGATGCTAAAGCGTTTTTAGCAACATTAGGTAATATTAACGCGGGTTTAGAATTAACTACTCCCGCTATAAATAGATTTACTCTAAATGTTGATGGTAATGTTGCTGCTTTCAAATATTTAAATAATCAGCAAACGAACGCCCGATTTTGTCTTCCAATTAACGGTGATACAATTGTATATGATGATTTTGATTTACAATATACATTTGGTGGTGCTATTATAGATACTACCAATCAAGGAACTGTATTAGGCGCATATCCATTTTATCAGAGTGTAGAAACCGACCCCGCTGGAACTATATTTTTAAGAGATGAAATTGATTTAGTTGCGAGAGTAGATGGTAGTGGAACTGGAACTGGTGGAGCGGTGGATGCTGCTACGAATCAGTCTGTGCCGTTTATTTCTCTTGCGCCAGTTGCTGGACTACCGAACAGTAATGCGTTAGGAACAGTAATAGAAAGAGGTGGTGCTGATGGAACTACCGCTGCTAATACATATCCGAATCTACATTGGTTAGATGGTCGTAATGCTATTTTCGGTGATTTAACCCGCAGAGTTGTAATGAAATTAGCATCTACACGACCGAGTGATGGTGGTGATAGAGGTGTTGCGTATTGTTATAATAATACTGATATGAATGAAAATAATTGTATGATTATAGGAAGTCCGTGGGGTAATACTATGAAAGCGAGAATATATCAAAAATCTCTCGCAGCGAATCTTGCTAATAATGAAGACCCCGTTGTTATGGTAGGTGTTGGTAGATTTGAAATTGTTATAGAACCGATGACGAATGATAATCCAGTAGAGGTGGGAGTTTAAAATTAAAAATTAATTATATACAAATTAAAATATTTATAAGATTATAAAAATGGAAGGAATGATGGATGCTGTAAGCGCGCCGAACTCGGTTAATTATGGAGACCAATTACCACTCGGTATTGAAGCGAAGAGTCAGAAACGACTATTTTTCCCGACTACGGGTGATAGATACGGACCTACTGGTAATAATATCGCTCGTATTGATATTAATTATGACGGTCTATTAGACACCGCACAGTCATATTTAGAATTTACAGTCCGCAATAAGACAAATCCAGACGCTGCTGGGACTGGACGAACGGCGGGCAGTTTAGATTTGGGGCAAAGTTTAATCAAAAAATTAACCGTATCATCTGGAGGGGTAGTTTTGGAAGAAATACACGACTACAATACTCTGGTAGGTGCGTTTTTAGTCCCGTCTAATGCTGGGAAACAAAATTTACATTATGAATCTATGAATCTTACGGGTATTGATTTTGCTGCTAACTTTACACAGCGAACGCAAGCGCAAGTAGATGCTGATTGCGTCGCTGCTCGCCCCGCTGCTCTCGCATTCGGTGCTGCTGGTGTGCCCGCTGAAACTGCTACTGGGACTGGAACTGGTGATACTTCTATGACGAATCTTACTGGCGCGCTTCACGTGGATATGCTCGCATTAGTTAATCACGCTTTACGAACATCTCTCGTCGCTGCTGGTGGTGATGGTGCTATCGCAACTGCTATTCACGACGCAGTTAATGCTTACGCAACAAATAACGCAAACGGCACATTTGAAACTCTCCGCTACTCCGCAACTACGGGTGCTATTGGTGATAATACTGGCGCTCTCGGTGTTAATGAATCTCGCAAGCAACACTACAAACTCGTCTCAGGATTGCTGGATAATGATAAATACTTGCCTCTCGTATTAATGAACGCGGGAATCACGCTGGAAATAGAATGGGCGATTGGTAATGAAGCGGGATGCGCTGTAGGTCAGGACTTTGATTATGAAATCACGCAACTCCGCTACGCTTCTCATTTAATTGATTTAGAGCGCTCATTCTATGACAGACTCCGAATGGTCCAGCAATCGTCTGGTGGTGTTTTACAAATCGCGGGTCAGTCTTACAGAGGTTTTAGAGGAACTATTGATGATGGAACGGCGCAGGGGTCTATTAACTGCCCCGCACGAGTCCGTAGTATCAAATCATTCTTCTTCGGTTATAAGCGCGCTGTTACTCAGGCGAAATTCAATACATCTGCTATGGGTCATAATAATCTCCGACAATTCCAGTTATCTATTGGTGCTACTCGTTATCCCCCGACCCCGAATGAATGTAATGCTACTACAAATAAGGTTGGTGCTTACACCGAATTAATGAAGGCATTTGGTAAGATTGGTTCTACAGTCCATTCTGACTTACTGAATAGTGGTAATTATATGGCGGGCGCTGGTGCTGGTGGTGATAATGACCCCGCTGACATTATCCCCTTCAGTCCATTCGCAATTGATTTAGAGTCATTCAGACACGAAATTGAAAATGGTATTGACTCTTCGTCGCGCGCTCTCCCGATTACTCTACACACTACACACAGCGCTGCTATTGAAGCGGGTTGTAATGATGTATATATGTATGTGCTATATGATTCTCTATTCTATGTTAATATGGACGGGTCGGTCTCGGTCTCATCGTAAATTAAAGTTTTTTAAAAATTAATTTTTCATTTAAATTTTATATACATCTAAGTATAAAATGGTTGAAATTGATGATATTGTTGAATATAAGATTGAAGATTTGAAAAAAGAAATTGATGATGTAAAAGCGAATTGTATTAACGATGAAAATAAACTAAATGAAACTATTAAAATGGTTAATCAGTTAATTGTTAATGTTAATGCTGCTAACCAATTTATCGCATCATTACATAATGCCCTTGCTGATGCTGGACTCATTAAGAAACCCGAAGAAATTGTTAAAGATATTAAAGAAGGTAATATTCCAGAGGAGGCGAAAGATACTATGATTCATTCCAAACAAATTGCGGGTATTGATGTTGAACCCGAACCCGAACCCGAAGAAATGGATGAAGTAAATTAAGCGTTAAACAAATTTAAAGATATGACTAAATATAAATATAATTACAATATGGGTCGTAAAGGTCAAGCGAATATTACTTTGAAATATAATTGCTGTGTATCTATTATGGGTGATGAAGTCCATAATAAACAATACGCGTCATTAATTGAAATAGGTAAGGATTTGAATATTCCATATCATACTATAACTGATGTATATGAAGGACGACGAAATAGTTTTACTAAATATGAAAATATTAAGTTTTTTCCGTGTTTTAAAATTACTCTGATTAAAGATAGTAATTAAGTTGTAAAAGTGAATATGAATTTGATTTATATTTTTTGAAGTTTTTTTCATAAGGTTGGATAGAAGTGGTTGATTGATTAAATATATTTAAAGTTAATCACCGAAGTTAATACAAAAATGGAAGATTACATTAATGAACTGAAAGCGGAAGCGGAAGCGTCTATGCTGAAGACCGTTGAAAAGTTGCTGATTCAGAAGACCGCGTGCGGTGTTGATGACGCTACGTTTTGGTCTAAGATTATACGCGATATTACTGAAGTTGAAAATAAACTGAAAGAAGAGCGTAGAGAAAAGAATAGACTGAAAAAGAAACAGCGTGAAGCGGATACATTCATTCAGAGTATGAGTGAATTGGTCGCTGATTGCCCCGAAGTTAAATATGAAGTGCTTACTGAATTGTATGATGATGCTGTTAAGGCATATAGGCAGTCCGATAAAATGAAACAGTTTGCTATGGGAGTCCATAACTTTGCTTACGGGACTGAATATGATGATGTTGATATAGTGTCATCATTTGAATTCACATCTATACTGGATAAGATGAAACACGCTGAAAAGTGTTGGATTGATGAAGTTGCTGATTTAAGAAAAGAAGTTGCTGATTTGAAAAAGGAAAGGACTAAGTATAAACATATGGTTGAAAATGTTTGGGTGGATTTATATTACTCAGAAAATGAGGGTAAAAATTTATCGTTTGATGAAGTTGCGGGGTCAGTTGAGTATGAAGAAAATAAGGATTATATTGCGACGGAAGTTGTTGATGATGATGGATGCGAATGGAAGTGTATTAGTGATGCTCCAGATAAATATAAATATGACCCGATTAAAAAGTGTGTAAGTAAATAGATTTAGGTTAAGTTAAGTTTTATACATTTTATAATTTTTATTTTACTTTGTTTTCACGTTTGTAATGATTTCGTAAAAGTGGATGTGAATTTGATTTAATTATATGGTTATTTTTTCATCTGAAGGAAAAAGGAGTAGAAAAAGAAAAAGAAAAAAGAAACAATGCTACCGCAACAAATCGCGCTGATGTTTTCAGTTATTAAACCGCCTACTGACCCGAAAGTAGTTAAGCGTATAGAAACATTCTTTGAAAAGGATTTACATTTGAAAATGGAAGAGGCGGATACTGATAGAGATTGGTGCTTTCTAAATAAACTCGCTGATAGAGGTTTTCTGGATGCTATGAAATATCATCGTAAGGGTGTTGGTGATGTCATTAAACTACCCTTCTTTGATAAATGGATAATAGAATATGAAAGCGCAATGAATGCTATTGATATGGCGCAACTGCGTGATGAAAAATATGATTTGTATTTGAAGTGGAGTGATTTGAATGATGAAAATAAGAAACTGAAAGAAGAAATAGAAACACTAAAAAAGAGTAATGAATCATATGAAGACTTGCTTGCTGGAAAAAAGGGTTTGATTGATGAAAATACGAAACTGAAAGCGGAGTTGGAGAAATATAAGAAAAATATGCGCTCAGTTATGAATATGATGGAATACACTATTGGTGGTTATGATGATGTATCTGATAAAATAAATGATATACTTTGGACTGGAGCGGATACGACCTTTGCTGATGATGATGAATAAAAAAATACTAAACTAAATTCTAAACTAAACTAAACTATACTAAATTATATATATATTTTTTATTCTAACCCACTCGCACCCCCAATTGGAAAATGATGCTCTGGTCCAGTCTCTACTTCTGGTAGTGCTTCATCATTATCATATTTCTCTATGACTTTCTCATTTAGTGTATCGCTGTCTAAACACACATCCCCCGCCTTTAGCGTATAGTAATGGTCTTTACACTTTTTGGTTTGTAAGTGTTTTTCATAAGACCTAATCATAAGTGGTGTATTACACCTCGCGCATATAATTGCTAAATCTGGTCTGGTCTTTGCTAACTTTCTAATAGTTGCTGAATCTCGCCTTTCACCCGCACCTATCTTTGGTGTTTTCCCCGCTGCTATCTCTAATTCCACATAAAATTCTAAACAATACAAACCCATCATCGCGTCGCATAGTTCTACATATGCTCCGTCATTCATATTCGGGGCGTGTTGGTCTAATAAATCCTGAAAATGGTGGATATATCCTACAATCTCCTGAGCGTCTGAAATAGTAAATGACTTCTTTGTCTTTGTCGTCATATTTATATGTATTTAAGTAAGTCTTTTCTTTTCCTTTTCTATCCACTACTCTCTTTTTCTCTATGATGAAAAAATCCATATAATTTAAATCAAATTCATATCCACTTTTACGACTTCATTACTATATGAAATATATAGTATTCATATATATTCTATGACGCTTACATAAAAAATAAGGTCTAACCCTTTACTTTACATAAAAAATTCTATAATTTCTATAATTTTCTATCTATTTATGATTGTTGTAATTGTATCTATTAATACTGTTAATTACGCTTTTCGGGCGGGGGGTGCGGCGCTTCATTAATTCATCCCCTTTACGCTCGTCTGCTTCTGATTTATAGTGTCCGTTAATATATCCGTGATAACCTATACATTTAGTTCCATACATCTCTATCCAGTGGTCTGCTCCACTATTCATATCTGTAATAAACGCGTGTTTTGCGCTTGCTGCTGGTAGATGCGCTCTCCATTTCAGACTTCTACGGTAAGGTGCGAGTCGTAGCGATTCCCAGTAGTCCCGTGCTGCTTCAGGGTCAAATGTTGCTTCTTTTATGATTCGCATAATCAGGTCATTCGGTAGTCCTGCGAAAATGGATACGGCGCTCATTCTGATTCGGTGGTCTGACGGTTCAAGCGTCGGATTGTTTTGGATTCTCAAGCGTCGGAGTGTTTTGGATTACTCAGGCGTCGGAGTGTCTCAATTTGTT
>Ga0070754_10003494_pt1 | contig 11065 bp, 6 predicted proteins | sample VirMetDEL_Sep_01_FD_75181 | JGI IMG/M metagenome (GOLD analysis project Ga0070754, IMG submission 75181) | Aqueous microbial communities from the Delaware River and Bay under freshwater to marine salinity gradient to study organic matter... | ecosystem: Environmental > Aquatic > Marine > Coastal... | reverse complement strand
CGTTTCTGATGGTACAGCACTATCAGTAGCTGACGCAGACTAAGTAGTAAAAATGCAGATGACGGGGGTGTATGCTCCCGTCTATTTGCACATTTGGAGATTATAAATGGCAACGGGTGATACCGATATTAAAGTATGTTCTGATGCGCTACTTATGTTAGGCGCAAGTCCAATTTCATCTTTTACAGAAGGCACAGACGAAGCAAATATTTGTGATCGACTTTATCCAGACATTAAAATTAAAACATTGGCCAGTTATCCCTGGTCTTTTTCATTTAAAAAAACGCAATGCGCAAGGCTAATTACAACGCCTACTAACGAATACAAATATGAGTATCAAATGCCATCAGACATGATTGGCTTACCTAGGGCGGTTTATGATACTGAAACAACTTATGCAGTTCCTAGACGTGCATACACAATTCAAGGCAGAAAGATATTAACGAATTATGAAAAAATTTATGTAGATTACCAGTACGCTGTTACAGAAAACGAAATGCCACATTATTTTGTGCAACTTTTAAAATATCAAATGGTATGGCATTTGGCCTTACCTATTACTGAACAATTAGAAAAATCAGATTATTGGCGACAAGTAACACAAGGTATGCCGTCAGAAAATGGTCGTGGCGGTTATATGAGAACAGCCATGTCTATTGACGGACAAGGTAAACCTATAAATGCTATACAGGAATTTCCTCTTATTGATGTGAGGTATTAATGGCCCGATTTGTAAATATACAATCAAACTTTACAACGGGTGAACTTGATCCTCTTATTCGCGCTCGCGTTGATTTAAAATCTTACAATAACGCATTAGAAACAGCCAAAAATGTTATTATTCAACCACAAGGTGGTGTTAAAAGACGGCCTGGCACACAATTTTTGTTTGAATTAGGCGGCACGCCAGAAAACGGTATTCGTTTTGTTCATTTTGAATTTTCTGTTGATGACAGTTACATGCTTATTTTTACAACAAATCGCATGTATGTTATTAAAAACAGAACATTAATTACAAACATTAACGCCTCTGGAAATAATTATTTAGATACTTCAGGAAATAATTTAACAGGCGCTAATATTAAAGAAATGTGCTGGACACAATCCGCAGATACACTTATTTTAACTCATAAAGAATTTGCTCCTGTTGAAATTGTCCGCGGCGTAACCGATGCTGACTGGACAATATCCCCTCTTACGTTTGACTCAATTCCAAAATATGCTTTTACACCAGCATATAGCAATCCAGCTGGAACATTAACGCCCAGCGCAGTGACAGGAAATGTTACTTTAACTGCATCATCTGGTGTATTTAATAGTGGCCATGTTGGTCAGTATATTAATGTATCGCCACAAGGCCGTGCAAAGATTATTAAATTTAATAGTACAACAGTTGTTGAGGCTGTTACAGAATATCCATTTTTTAATACAACAGCTATTGCAAACGGTAGTTGGGAACTAGAAACTGGCTACGAAAATGTATGGTCTGTTTCGCGCGGATGGCCAAGAACAACTACATTTCACCAAGGTCGTTTATTTTTTGGAGGCTCTAAGGCTAGGCCATCAACAGTATGGGGTTCTAAAGTAGGGTTATTTTTTGATTTTGAAGGTGATGAAGGGTTAGATGATGACGCGGTTGAAGCTACATTAGATACTAATACTTTTAATGCTATTACAGACATTCAATCTGGACGTGATTTACAACTCTTTACAACAGGGGGTGAGTTCTATGTTCCGCAAGAAGGTTTAAATCCTATTACGCCAGCAGATTTTTTCTTTAACAGCTCATCAGCTAACGGATCACGCGAAGGCATACGTGTTAAAAAATTAGAATCAGGTATGTTGTTTGTGCAAAGACAAGGCAAAACTATTAATGAGATTGCTTATTCTGATGTTCAACTGACATATATGACAACTAAAATTTCATTGCTTGCTGGGCATTTACTAAAAAATCCAAAATCAATTGATTTACGCAAAGCTGTTGCAACTGACGAAAATGACTTGTTATTTATTATTAACGAAGATGACGGCACAATGGCTGTTTTTTCTTTGCTTAAAGCGCAAGACGTTATAGCAGCTAGTCAATTTACAACGACAGGTGATTTTATTGATGTTGGTGTAGATATTACAGATATTTATGTTGCAACTAAACGAGATGATAATGGTGTAGATAAATATTATTTAGAAGTGTTTGATGACAATACTTTTACAGATTGTGCAAAACAAGGCGGCGCAGTAGCTAGTTTAGATATGTCACATATTGATGGTGCGACTGTTAATGTTATTTCTGACGGTTATGTTGAATTAAATCAAACAGCAGACAATACTGTTACTTTTGTTAATACACCTACAACATCTTGCGAGGTAGGATTGCCTATTGATGTTCAAATTGTCACGATGCCAGTTGATTTAGCTGTTGCATCTGGAACGCGAATTGGCTTCAGAAAACGTATTGCTCAGGTAAATGCCTTGCTATATAAGACACAGAACATTAAAATTAATAATAATTTAGTGCCAATACGATCATTAGGGGCTGGAGCATTGGGATCGCCAGTTCCAGAATTTACTGGCACTAAAAAATTGTATGGTATTTTAGGGTATAGCAACGAAGGTAAAATTACAGTTACACAAACTGCACCTTTAAAGCTGACATTATTAGGGCTGGATTACAGAGTTTCAGTCACACAGGAGAAATAAATGGAAATTGTAGCAGCAGCAAAAACCGCATACGCAGCAGTTCAACCTTATTTTAGCTACATATCCGCTGCCAGCTCAATTATGAGCGGCTTACAATCGTGGCAGCAAGGATTAAACCAGTCTGCTGCAAGTAAAATTAGAGCTAAACAAGTTGAATTAGAAGCTGATGTTAAAGCATTAAATAAAGAACAAGATGGCGTTCAACTTGCACGTAACCAACAACGTATTGCTGCATCACTTGTGGCAAGAGCAGCTGCTGGGAATACTGATCCATTTAGCGGTTCAGCTGCATTATTAGCACAATACAATGAATCACAACTTGGTAAAGATTTATACATGCTTAAACAACAAGCAGAGCGTTACAGAAGTTATGGCGACGTAATGAACGCGTTATTAACTGACGAAGCTAAGTCTTATGAAAAAGCTGGTTTTATGGGTTTTGTAGGCTCAATAGGTAAGGCTGCTTTTATTGTTGGACAAACTTCTACGCCAACTAGCACGAATAGTTCTGATAGTTTAGTACCAGGGTATTACGAAGGGTATCCAACACAACGTCAATTACTTGATAATTACGAAGGCCCAACATCTATGTTTGAAACTAATATGTATGGCTTAACTAATACAGATTTAGAGGTAGGCCCAAGATTTGACAGTAATGGATGGGGAGGCTACTAATGGCTAGATTACCTACCTATGAACGTCAAGTTATTAAAACCGATATTGGCCCAGCTGTTGGCACACAAAATCTTGAGGGCAATTTGCGTCAAAGCCAAGCTCTACAAAAATTATTTGACCAAGCAACTGCATGGGCTGGTGAAGAGGCCAATAAGTATGCGGTTGAAAAAGCCACACAAGATTTTTTAGACCAGCCATTATCTGTTAAAGATTATGAAAACGCTTTGCGTAGCGGCACTGATCCCATTGAACAATTTAAACGTGGTGGTGTATCTTATAATGACACTATTAAAAAACTACATGGCCATCAAGCTCGTATGGAGCTTGGTTCTCAAACACAAGCGTTACAAGAAAGCGTATTAGCGCGTGTAAAACGTGGGGAATTAACTGATCCAGTTCAAATTAAAAAAGAACTAGAATCTTCTGTTCGTGGTTATGGCAAGGCTGTGTCTGCTATTGATGTAGAGCAAGGCATGAATTACATCTCAACTGCACGCACGCACTCTAAATATTATTACAAACTCGCTATGAAGGAGCTAGGTGATCAAGCCGAACTTCAAATGCAACTAACTGTTAATGGCATTATTGATCAATCTGCCCGTGGCTGGGAAACTTTTTTAGATGCAGAAAATGATCCAGGCATAATCTCCCTACACAGGCAATCGATTTTAAAAGAAGCAATGGATACATTTAAGCTAACTGGCAAGGTGACAGAAAACTTAAATAAATTCAATGAAAAAATGGATAAAGTTTTGTTTGCTAAACTTGGCGACAAAATAGCTTTAGAAAATTTTCAAGACGGTACGACTAAAGATTCTTTAATGCAAGACATGCAATCAGGCAATAACTTTGGTATTTACACAAACTACTATAACAGTTTAACTGCTGACGATAGAAATAAATTAGACACTGCTGTTAGCACAGCAATGAGCAATTTAGAACTGTCTAAATCAACGTCAGATGGTGTTACTACAAATCGCATATCACTGGCGACCGAAGGGGTAAATCGAGGTGACGTTTTAGATTTAAGTGATTTAGACAAAATGCCTAAGACACAAACACAACAATTCAAATATGATCTAGCTGTTAAAAAAAATGACATAAACACACAATTACAAAGCACTACATTTGCAAGTAGAAAAGCCATTGAAGATGAAATTAATAAAACATATGAAGGCGCTGAAAACACAGAAATTAAAAATGAACTTATTAATCATTTTCGGACACAATTGCAAAATTTAGATAAAAAGATTGTTGATGATCCAGTTGCTTATGCAGCAAAACACCCCGCACTTAAAGGCCAAGTAAAATCTATTATGATTGATTCTAATAGGCTTAATGATCCAGATTACATTAGACAGCTTAAAGTAGATTTTGCTGACCGACAAGCTGTAATACAAAAAATACGCACTGAGAATCAACTTCCTAATTTAACTTTATTTAGCAAAGATGAAGTTACTTATTACAAATCTCAATTTGCAGCTATATCTGCTGGCGAAGGATCATTAGATAGTAAAATAAATAAACAGATTGGATTGGCTACTACAATGGTAGACGCTTTTAAAGGCTCGTCTTATTTGTTGTTTAAAGAGTTTGATCCTAAATCACCTTACGCGCATATTGGTAATTTAGTATTAGACGCAATGGAATCACCTACACCTAACATAGAAGATGTTAAATTGCTGGCAAAAGGCGATCTTATTGATCAAGGCTTGTTTGGTAAAATTAACTATGAGTTACCCGCAAACGAGATTCGAGGCGTTAATGACGCTCTTGGCGAAGCATTTGATGGCCCAAATAAAGCTATTGTAGAAACCAATGCATTAAAAATTTATAAAGCGCTTAATGTGCAAAATGCGGGAACATTTGACGACGAACTTTATGAAAAAGCTGTTGAGATTGCTGTTGGCACAAATGGTGAGTATGGCGGCATTGTTGAATATCAAGGCAAAAAAATGGTTATCCCGTCATCAATAAAACGAGAAGATTTTACAAACGGGCTAATGAATTTTGTTAATTTGGAAGAATTAGCAATGCACCTTGTTGATAGTAACGGTGATCCTGTTGAAAATATTGGGCCAGGAAATTTACCTTACACACTTTCACAATTTAGAAATGCGCAAGTAGAATTTTATGACCGTAATACTGTAAAACTTACTGGTTCAAGAACTAGAGTGTTTCAAGAAAACGATCAACTTGTTTTAACTAATCAAAACGGCGATCCACTTTATTTAGATATGGCTGGTTTATATCAATACATACTTTACAAAAACCCAGAAATGGATCATGTTAGTTATGACTCAGTAAGACAAGACGTACCAGAGTCACAAGAAATAGATGCAATGACCGAAATGATTAGGTTAATGCAGTAATGGGTAAGTTTTTTCCACAATACGAAGGGCGAGTTGCACCAGATAAAATGATGCCAGCTGGAGAGGCTGCTGAAGCGTTTGATACATCATTTGATTTTTCATACTATCTTAATGCTTCAGATTCTAAAGCTAATTTAACTGCGCGGGTATTACAACCGTACCTTGATGAGATTCAATCTAAAACAGGGACTAAATTTGTCAATCCAGGCCATGTATGGAGGGGAGGACGAGATTTGCCTTTAGGCGGCGAGGCTGATATTTACCCTTCTCTTGCTTTTGACACCCCCGTTGATGTTGATCCTAGAAGTCAAGAGGAACGATTTGATTCTGCTTTTGACGAAATTGTTACTTACATACAAGAAACAAAAGACTTGTATGATTCAGACTCTAAAATTCATCACCTTACTCCTATGAGACTACAAAGTTTGCTTGTAGAAGAAGCACAAAATATACGTAATGCTTATTTATTTAATGACGAAAGGGCGTTTGGCTGGGGAGATATTGGCACGGATGTAGCTGCTGGATTTACCGCTGCCGCTGTTGATCCAATTAATATGGCTGCTGTACTTACTCCTTTTGCATTAGGCCCTGGACTTGCACAAACTGTTATTCAGCGTCTAGGATCAGAGCTGGTATTAGCATTAGGCTCAGAAGTTGTTATTCAGTCAGACATTGAAAAACTTTACAAAGAAGTAGGTTTGGAATATACCGATGAACAATTTTGGACAAACGTATTTGCTGCGGGTGGTGGCTCATTATTATTAGGTGGAGCAATAGAAACATTATTAGCGTCCCCTAAAATTGTTAAAAACACAAAAATCAAGATTGTTAATTATTTGGATAAACGCCAACAACAAAAACAAGGAACACAATCAACTCGAGTAGAAGAAATTTTAGATGCTGCGGATACAGCAGACACTATAAACAAACAAACATTGGATGAAAACCCATTAGCAGACGATCCTAATGATGTTAAGTTTCAGCAACATATGATGGAGGCTAAACAATCAATTATTAATGAAGATTTTTCAGAGCTTGAGTTTGCTGATCAAATGAAGATTATTGACGAGCTGCATCATGATAAAAATAACCTTGCTTTTACTATTCTTAATCCAGAGGACATAGATTTTGATGCAAAGTTATTTCAGTTTAAAGCGGGTGCTGATGAAAAAGGATTGTTAGATACTCTTATGGGGGTAGAAAGATGGGACAATACTTTTTCTGGAAATGTGGTTGTTTTTGAAAAAGCTGACGGCACACGAATTATTGCTGATGGGCATCAACGATTAGGTCTAGCTAAACGTCTATTAGCAGATAAAAATTACAAAGGGCCTAAGCCAAGACTGTCGGCTATTGTATTTAAAGAAAGTGACGGATTTACGCCAGAGTTTGTAAGAGTTCAAGCGGGTGCAAAAAATTTAGCCGAAGGATCAGGTTCTATTGTAGATGCAGCCAGATTGTATAAAGTTGCCCCAGCATTTTTAGAAAAAATGTTACCTCCCAATTCAAGACTTCTTAAATATGGTCGTGGCATGGCTGCCTTACATGATGATGTATTAAGGGCGGTTGATGCTGGTGTTGTTCCAGGACGCTATGCAAGTTTTATTGGCCAATATTTTACTGACAAAGCAGAGCAATTAGCTGTATTAGATGTATTAGCTAAAGCTAAACCCGCTAATCTAATGGAAGCTGAATCTATTGTTGCAAACGTAAAAATGGCTGGTTTTCAAAAAGCTGATCAAGCTGGTTTATTTAGCGACGACATGATTGCTGCTAGTTTATTTAAAGAACGTGCTAAAATTTTATCAAGCACTTTAGGCGGTATGCAAAGTAATAAAAAATTACTCAATACACTTGTTGAAAAATCAAACATTATTGAGCAGTATGGAAACAAACTTAACAAACTTAATAACGCAGAAAAAAAGGATTTATATGGCCAAATTATCGAAACAATCAAACACAACGCAAACAACGCTGGCCCAATCGCAGACGAACTTACAGCCGTCACCGAGCGGTTTGGCCGTGGAGAAATCGATCTTGCCACAGCCACAAAACAATTTGAGCAAGCTGTCAGAAGACGAATTACATCAGGCGATCTTAGGGGGATACCAGTTAGCCAAGCTAGAGTCTTTAATGACAATGAGGCGCAGACTAATTCAGCTACAAAACCAGGACAGCAGCTCAACAAAGAACAGCTAGATAAATATAACGATGATATTTTTGGCAATAAATTAGATGAAGATATTGAGGCGCTTAATAAAGAAGTTAAAGACATTTATGATGATCTTGACAAAAGTGGCTACAAAGACATTAAAAAAGAACAAATAATGGAAGTAGAAAATATAGACGGCACAATTGTACAGAAAAAATCTATTGATGAAATGACTGAAGAAATGGATTTTGCGGATGCTGCTATAAAAGAATTTAAGGACTGTTAATGGCTAAAGACTTTTCATGTATTCAAAACAATAGTCGATTTTCTGATGCTGAGAAAAAACACGGCGAAGAACTTTATCAGCAGTATATGTTGCGTTTTGGTGGCGCATCTGACGAAGCTATTGAAGCTACTGAAAAAGCCTTAACTGTCCAGCAAAAAATGAGAAAGTTAGACAACCTTCGCGCAGCTAAAGTATTTGCAGAAAGATTGTTAGATATGGAGGAATTTGTTCGTGGCAACAATCGGTACGAAGCCGCTGTACTATCTTTTATTGCGCCAGATTATCAAGGCCACCGTAGATTTCTAAATTTAGAAAACGAACAAGACGCAATTAAAGGAATGCTTTTAGCTAATATGAGCGAATTTGTTATGCAGTATCGCAAGCGTGGTGTTACTGGCAAAACTGGTTCTGGGTTTCAAGGCTTTGGAAAAAATAAAGTGCCTATTGAGGATGTAATAAGAGAGTCAGCTGGTATTGATACTGGTAATCCACAAGCTAAAATGCTAGGTAAAATGTGGAATGAGACAGCGGAAATGGCGCGTTTATTAAAAAATAAATATGGCGCTCATATCCCTAAAAATGAAAGTTGGTTTTTCCCGCAAAGTCATTCACAAGGACGAATAAGAGCATTACCAGGAAGTTTTGACGAAAAGTTTAGAACATGGCGTGATTTTATTTTACCTAAATTAGATACTGAACGTATTACCAGCTATAAAACTGGACAACCTATTACCGATTTAGAGTTAGAAGTTTTACTAAAAGATATATTTGAAAACATTGTTAATGGATCACAAACACAAAGCAAAGGCTGGTTAAAAACCATGTCTAACCATCGGGTATTACAATTTAGGACTGCTGAAGATTTACTTGCATACCATAAAAGATTTGGCGAAGGCGACATTGCTATTAATATGTTTAACTATTTAGACCAAATGTCGCATGATATTGCTGAACTTAAAGTATTAGGGCCTAAACCAGAACAAACATTACGCTTATTGCAAGAAAAAGCAATTAAAGGCATGCGTAGTCATGGTGGGTACAAAGAATCAAAAGTTACGTCAATGGCTGAAAATGTTAGAAATCACTATGATGTATTTAAACGACGACAACTTATTCCTCAGTATGAATGGTTAGCTGAAGGGGGTTCAACTGTTCGTAATTATGCAACCGCAGCTTATCTTGGTTCTGCTGTATTGTCGGCTATGGGCGACTTTGGAACACAAATGGATACGGCTATGAGGTTAGGTGCAAATAAATGGTCGCCTCTTAAAAAACATTTAGCTTTCACATTAGACATTTTAGCCCCAATGAAACGTGCCGAACGTCAGCAATGGCTTGTTGATAATGGCATTGTTATAGATAGTTTTATTAACTTTGCTCAAAAAAAAGCTAAGTTTACAGATGACCTTGGGGGATCACCATTATCACAGACAGTCTCTGACGTTGTGCTTAGATCGTCGGGACTTACAGGATTTACTGATGGTGGTCGAGCAGCTAACGCAACACTTGTTATGCAAACATTTGCTAGAAGCAACGGTCAGAAATTAGCACAACTTGATCCAGAGTTTGTCAAAATACTTAAAACTTATGGGTTAGATAAACACTGGGATGATGTATTGTCAAAAGTAACGCCAGAAACATTCCAAGGCTCTAAATATATAACTTACAAAAGTATACAAAATCATCCTGGCAACGCCGATGAAATGTTTGAATTAGCAACAAGCTATTTAGCTATGATCAAAAATTTACAAAACGATGCTGTTATTACTAATAGCATTAAAACTATGGCAAAAATGTATGGCTCAACCAAACGTGGCTCATTAATTGGTGAGTTAGGTAAATCAGCGTTTATGTTTAAAAGTTTTTCAGTTGGAATTGTAATACAACATCTTATGCGCATGCTTTTCGAATCGCCAGATATAATGAGAACAAAACATTTTGGCATTAACTGGAATTCTAAAATAGCTAGAACCTTAAATGTTGGAAAGTTTGTTGTCACCATGACAATTTTAGGGGGCATCGCAGAACAAATACATCAATTAAAATCTGGGCGCGATCCAAAAGATATGAAGACGGGTGATTTTGCCATAAGCGCACTTACTCGTGGTGGTGGCTTAGGGTTTATAGGAGATATTATTACCAATAATGCTATGGGTTATTCCTTACAGTTGCTTGGGCCGTTAGGTAATTTTGCTAGCGATGCTTGGAATATGGGCGTTATTAATTCTTATAAGTCAGCATTTGGTGATGAAGATGTTCCTTACACATATGATGCTTATAAAATGTTAAAAAAATATATGCCTGGACAATCATTGTGGTGGGGACAGTTAGCTTTTAATCGTTTAGTTTTAGAAAACATTGCAACTGCCATTGATCCTCAAATTAGTAGAAAAATTAGATCGACTGCCAGACGGCAAGAGTCTAAGAACAAACAGAAGTATTGGTGGAAACCAGGCGATTTAGCACCAAAACGCGCTCCAGACATGACTAAAGCTAATTTGGGTGAATTATTGACAATAAACGGGGATTAAAGTAAAAATAACATAGAGGATAATTATGGCAATCGACATATCAGCAACCACTAGACGTATTGTATACACTGGCTCATCTGGCGTAGGCCCTTATGCATTTGCATTTGAGGTACTCGCACAAACTGACATTGCAGTATATTTTAATACAACCGAACTTACACTTACCACAGACTATACCGTAGCTTTAAATCCAGATGGTACAGGGAGTGTCACTATTGTTGTTGGTACGAATGTTCCTAGCACCCCTACAGCTTCTGATCGTATTACCATTGTCGGTGATAGAACTATTCAAAGAACAACAGACTTTACTACAGGTGGCCCACTCTTTGCTACCTCATTGAATGATGAGTTT
>Ga0070754_10003492_pt1 | contig 11066 bp, 6 predicted proteins | sample VirMetDEL_Sep_01_FD_75181 | JGI IMG/M metagenome (GOLD analysis project Ga0070754, IMG submission 75181) | Aqueous microbial communities from the Delaware River and Bay under freshwater to marine salinity gradient to study organic matter... | ecosystem: Environmental > Aquatic > Marine > Coastal... | reverse complement strand
CTTTGAGTCTGGAGAGGTTCAGGACATGTGTGGAGAGGATGTAAGTTTCTGTCTGGATGCAAAGGAAGCAGGATTTGAGATTTGGTGTGATCCTCGCATTCGCGTTGGACACGAAAAGACTCGTGTAATTTGATGTCAGAGACAGAGTATACAATTCTCCATAAAGGGGAGGTTCTGTATAAAGGATTGACACAGGAGGAATACTTTGATATTATGGAGAATCTTTCGATAGAGTATTATCAGAAAGGTTCTCCAAGACCTCAAGATCTTGAGACAAAAATGTTTAAAATTTAAGGAGTTATTATGGCAGTTCGTTCAAAAGTTGGTTTGGTTAAAGACGGTTTTATGCAGGGTAAGCCGAAGAAAACTCGTCAAGGGAGTGGTAAGAATACTAAGTATGCCGCTACGTCTCGCAATGGAAAACGAAAGATGTATCGTGGTCAAGGACGGTAATATATACATTTAGAAATGTAAAGGTTACCATGGCATGTTTGATCGCAAACCTTCCTTCAATAGAAGTGTGGGTTCGTAAAGAATATCTAACAGATCATCAAAGTGGGCATGGTGAATTTGTCAAAGGCGTCTGGGTATCGGTTAAATCGATTCCTGGACGTGCTTTTTATTTTGAGACATATTTACCAGAGTATGCGGCAATGTACGATAAATTGCCCATCAGTGCCTTTGTCTCGGTTCCTAAGACTCCTTCTCCTGACATGAACCTACCAAATCTTCAGTTTTGGAATTGTATGGATTATGGAGTCGTCTCGGTTGATAAGAAATTTATTGGTTCAATGGACTTTGAGTGCTATACAAGAGATCATGGTAATGTAAAAGGCACTTATATCTGCACAATTGATAATTATCATCATGATCCAGATTATGTTGACTGGGCAACGAGTGAAAATCCTGCCGAACATAAGTCTCATAACCTAATTGAACTTGAAAATGGACAATATGCACTCTATCCAAACAACAGATTACGTATTTTTGACAATAGTTTAACTCCTGTTGAACCAAAAATACCCGATTTTAAGGTTTCAACTCAATATTATCAAGTTGAAAATGGAAATGAACGACTTGGAATGGGTCGTGAGGATGAATATTTTTGGAAAACGGCAAAAGAACGCGAAAATAAATAAAAAAAAGGGATAGCAACCCCTCTAAAAGTTCTGATTTTCACAAATCAGGAGCAAAAATGGGAAACTTACCTGTAGATAGAAATAAAAACTATATGAGAGAAGTATGGGGAACTACAAGTTTAACGACAGATTACTGGTCATTATCAAAAAATACTAAGGATAATAAAGAAAGGGTAATTCAAGAGATCATGCACGATGATTTAGAAGAAAATCAAAAGAATCTTCAGGAATAAGGTATAAATAAAATTAAGAAAACTCTTTAACAATGGCATCTCAAAGGATATCGAGGTCATTTAAGGATATTAGTTTATCTTTCGAGCCTCATCCAATTACAAATGATCTCCCCGTCTTAAAAAATGAAAGTGCAATTCGTCGTTCGGTAAGAAATCTTGTAGAAACATTACCGACTGAGAGATTTTTTAATTCTTTATTAGGATCTGATGTAAGAAGGAGTTTATTTGAATTTGTTGATTTTGGTACTGCATCGATAATTAGAGATCAGATTGAAATAGCAATTAATAACTTCGAAGAAAGAGTGGCAAATTTGATTGTTGAAGTAAATCCATATCCTGATCAAAATGCCTTTGATGTAACTATAGTATTTGATATTGTTGGTCAAGAGTTTCCAAGACAAGAATATTCATTCCTCTTAGAGGCAACCAGATAAAATGCCTTTTACAAAATATACAAATCTAGATTTTGATCAGATAAAGACATCCATTAAGGATTATCTTCGTGCGAACAGTGACTTTAAGGACTTTGATTATGAAGGGTCCAATATGTCAGTTTTGATTGACATATTAGCATATAATACCTATATTACAGCATTTAACTCCAATATGGTTGTGAACGAATCTTTTTTAGATTCAGCAACTTTACGTGAAAATGTTGTTTCTCTTGCAGGAAATATTGGATACGTTCCAAGATCTAGAAATGCATCAAAAGCGCAAATATCTTTTACAATAAGTGATTTAGATACTACTACACTTACTCTTAAAGCAGGAATAGTATGTGTAGGGAATGTAAGTGACACTTCATATACTTTTGCAGTACCCGAAGACATTGTAGTGAATGTTGAAAATGGTGTAGCTTCTTTCAGTAACATTGATGTTTATCAGGGAATATTCTTAACAAATCAATTCATATATGATGGATCATTGAATCAAAAATTTATTTTAGATAATTCATTCATTGATACCTCAACAGTTAAAGTTTATGTTAAAAAAACTAATGCAAGTGGACTTGGACTAGAATACTCATTGTCTGAAAATATATTTAATATTGGAAAAAATTCCAGAGTTTATTTTCTCAATGAAGTTCAAGATGAAAAATATGAATTAAGATTTGGTGATGATTTAATTGGTAAAAAATTGGGAGATTCTGGTGATGGAACAGTCATTACTGCAAATTATATTGTAACTGATGGAAGAGATGGTAATGGGGTTCGCAACTTCTCTTTTTCTGGAACCTTAGAAAATTCTTCAGGCAATATCATAGATCCAGGTACAGTTGTAGTAACAACAAATCAATCATCGATCAATGGTGGAGAAATTGAATCGATAGATTCGATTAAGTACTTTGCCCCCAAATTATACTCCTCCCAATATAGAGCAGTTACATCAAGAGATTATGAAGCTATTATAAAAAAAATATACCCAAATACGGAATCGGTATCAATTGTCGGTGGAGAAGAATTAGATCCGCCAGAATTTGGGACGGTTCAAATAAGCATTAAACCAAAGAACGGAACATTTGTTTCCGACTTTGATAAATCTCAAATACTTTCTAAAATAAAACAATATTCAATTTCTGGAATAAATCAAAAAATAGTAGATCTTAAAATACTTTACGTTGAACTTGATAGTTATGTTTATTATAATTATTCACAGTCATCATCTCCAAACTCACTTAAAGCATTAGTTACAAATTCAATTGAAAAATATTCTCAGTCTTTTGATGTAAATAAATTTGGTGGAAGATTTAAATATAGTAAAATGCAACAGGTTATTGATAATACTAGTACTTCAATTACATCAAATATTACAAAAATCATTATTCGTAGAGATTTGAGACCGGTTTTTAATGTGTTTGCACAATATGAACTATGCTATGGAAATAGATTTCATGTAAATGAGAAGGGATATAATATTAAATCTACAGGATTTAATATTGCAGGTGAAGAAGGTACAGTATATTTGACGGATGTTCCAAATCCAGATTTAAAAACTGGAGTATTGTCAATTGTAAAAAGAGTTTCTTCTGATAATGTAAGGGTTATTGTAAAATCTGCAGGAACAGTGGATTACCTAAAGGGGGAAATAAATTTAGGTACGGTAAATATAACATCAACTTCTTTAAGTAATGGTTTAATAGAAATACAGGCTTTCCCAGAGTCCAATGATGTAGTGGGACTGAGAGATTTGTATATCTCATTAGATACTTCTAAAAGCTCAATAAATATGGTAAGAGATGTGATTGCATCTGGAGATGAAATATCTGGAACCAGATTTGTCAATGATTTTTATACTTCAAGTTATTCAAACGGAAATTTAATAAGAGAATAATATGATACAGACTGGATTTGAATCTAAGGTAAAGGTACAAGACCTTATCAATAGCCAGATTCCAAGTTTTATTTTGGACGAAAGTCCTAAAACAGTTGACTTTTTAAAGCAATATTATATTTCGCAAGAATATCAGGGTGGACCTTCTGATATTACAGACAACCTTGATCAATATTTAAAGGTTGATAACTTAAAACCAGAAGTTATTGTAGATAATACGACTTTAGAAGCAGAATTATTATCAGATTCTACTGTTATCAGTGTCTCTAGTACAAAGGGATTTCCAAATGAATATGGAATTCTTAAAATCGACGATGAAATTATTACATACACCGGATTAACTACAAATAGTTTTACTGGTTGTATTAGAGGTTTTAGTGGAATTACTGATTATCATCAAGATTTAAACCAAGAAGAACTTGTATTTTCTACTTCCACTGCAGAAGCACATTCTTCTGGATCAACTGTTCAAAATTTAAGTTCTTTATTTTTAAAAGAATTTTATAAGAAATTAAAATATACTTTTACTCCTGGTTTGGAAGATATTACTTTATCTGAAAAACTGGATGTTGGTAATTTTATAAAAAGAGCAAAAGATTTTTATGAGTCTAAAGGTACAGATGAATCCATAAAAATATTATTTAAAGTTATTTTTGGAGAAATTCCATCTATTATAAATTTAGAGAATTATCTAATAAAACCATCTTCTGCAAATTATGTAAGAAGAGAAGTTTGTACTGCAAAAGTAATATCAGGAGATCCGTTAAAAATATCTGGACAGACTTTATTTAAAAGTAATGATTTAAATACAAACGCTTCAGTATCTTTTATAGAAAAATTTACTAGAAAGGAAAAAGATTTTTATAAGATTGAGTTATATGTTGGAAATAATGATAAAGTATCTTCTACTCAAGGAAATTTTATTATTACTCCAAATACAAAATTAGTAGAGTCTTCAAATGAAGGTGATACAATATTGACTGTTGATTCTACTGTAGGATTTCCAGAATCTGGAAGCATTACTTGCGAAAATAATAAAGTTTCATATAGCAAAAAAACTGTTAATCAGTTTATTGGATGTTCTGGAGTAAAAGAGTTTGCAAAAACTTCAGAAGTATCATCTGAAGATACTTATTTTTCATATGAAGATGGAGACACATCAAAAAAAGTTGAGATAATTCTTCTTGGGGTTACTGATGATATAGTAGAAGAATCTGAAGATTTTCAAGTTAGTGAAGGAGATATTTTATTAGTTAAAAATATAGGTGATAAGATAAAAGATAATTCCAATAACTGGAAGGAAATATTTGCAAATTCGTGGATTTACAATACAAGTACAAGACACAAATTCACTACAGGTGAAAGTGGAAACTTGGGTATAAAGTTAGAATCTATTATTAATAAATCTAGTTTAAAATTTGGAGATGAGGTTGAGATATTAGAAAAAAATAGTGAAACAGTAGTTAAATCTACTTCTGGTACTGTTTCTATTGAAACTATTGATTCTGGAAAAAATACTTTAACTCTTACAAATAGGCCAAATTTAAGTATAAAGACTTCATATGATTTAAGAAGAAAATTAAATAAATCATCAGAATCTGGTGAAAATTTTAAAAGTAGTTCTATATTATCTGACGTATTGAATTTGTACGTAGATGGGGAAGAATATGCATATGTGGCATCAAATTCTTTACCATCACAGACTATAGATGTAAAAGATATAAAGGATGAGAAGGGTCTGTATAGATATGAGATTGATGCCTCAGTTGTAGCATTCAATGTTAATAACACTGACAATATTGGTGGTAAAGATTCGAATAATAAGTTTACGCAGTTTAAACCATTAGCAAGTGAACCCGATATTCCATTCATTACTGGAGATAAAGTATATTATTCTTCTGAAGGTGAACCATTAATTGGTCTCTCTACTGGATTTTATTATGTTGAAAAGGCAGAAGATTCAAGATCTTTTAAATTATATGCCTCTCCAAACCTAATAGAATCTGGAAACAATTTATCTTTCGAAAAACCAAGTTCTGGTATTGGAACTCATAGTTTTATTTTAAGTTCTCAAATAGATAAAAATCTTGGAATACAGGGAATTTTGAGAAAGTTTCCTTTGGAAAAAAATATTGAAAATGGATTAGGCACAGAAACTTTGCCCGGATACACGGGAATGCTAATAAATGGTGTGGAAATTAGTAATTATAAATCTAAAGATTTTGTATATTATGGACCCATTGAAAGTACTGAAATTTTATCCGGAGGTGAAGATTTTGATGTAATTAATCCACCTTTAATTGATGTTGCTGTAGGAGCAGGAAATACTGCAAAAATTCAACCAGTAATTAGTGGATCACTAAAAAAAGTATATATAGACTCTCAGGATTATAATATTAATAATATCACATCTATCAGTATAAGTGGTGGAAATGGTAAAGGAGCTTCTATTGAACCAGTATTAGTACAGAAGTCTAGAGAAGTTTTATTTGATGGGGAATCATTTACTAATGGTGGTGGAGTTGTAAGAAGCACTAATCAAATTTTATTTTTAAAAAATCATAATTTTTCAAATGGGGAGCAAATTGTCTATAATTCTCTAGGCAATGATCCTATACTTCTTGGATCGGTAATTAATAATTACAAACTACCAAATGATTCAGTATATTATGCCAATGTAGACAGTGCAAGAGCAATAACACTTTTTAACACTCTCGAAGATCAGCAAGCGGGAATTAACACCGTTGGAATATATACGGGGACTGGAGGTCTTCATAAATTTTCAACACTAGCATCAAAAAAACAAGTTTCATACGTAAAAATTCTTAATGAAGGTGAAGGATATACTAATAGAAAATTAATTGTTAAACCTACAGGAATATCTACAACTCGAAATACGATTAATTTTAAAAATCATAATTTTAATGATGGTGAAATTATAGAATATGATTATGAAACAACTAGTATAACTGGATTAAATTCAGCAAATCAATATCAGATATTGAAAGTTGATAATGATTCTTTTAGGTTGTGTGATGCCGGAATTGGGGGAACAATAACATCCAACTATGAAACAAAAAATTATATAAATTTGCAAAGCACTGGTAATGGATATCAATATTTTAAATATCCAGACATTTCAGTTTCTATTGAATATAATCCTGTAGGTTTAGGAACTACATCTGAGACTCAAAAGTTAGTTACGACTCCTGTTGTAAAAGGAAGTATAATAGATACGTATTTGTATGAAAATGGAACTGGATATGGTTCTACAGTATTAAATTATCAAAAGAATCCTAGGATTTCTGTAAAAAATGGTAGGTTTGCCGAACTGAAACCTGTTGTTGTAAATGGATCTATTGATAGTGTTGTTGTTGCATATAATGGAATTGAATACTATTCAGTTCCAGATTTGATTGTTTCTGGATCTGGAACGGGAGCAGAATTAAGATCTGTAATTAATAATGGTCAAATAACTGAGGTTAAAGTTATTAATGCTGGTACGGGATATTTACAAGAAACAACAAAAATCCAAATAGTACCTTCCGGCAAAAAACAAATCATTAATTCAAATATAAGAAAACTACAACTTAATGATAAAGTTGCAAGATTTTCTTCGGGACAATCACTACAAAAAGGAAAAGATAAATTACAATATTCTGTTTTAAGTTATTTTGATGAACTAAAAACATCTTTTGGAGATGATGATAGTGGTCTTAAAATAATTGGATGGGCATATGACGGAAATCCAATTTATAATTCTCGTGGACATAGTGACCCTGAAAATAGAGATTCTGTTAAGAAAAAATTAGAATCTGGATATGTCTTAGATATATCAAACGTTGATGATAGACCATCTGGATTTAGTAATGGTTTCTTCGTAGAAGATTATAAATTTACTGCAGGAAAGGATTTAGATCAATACAATGGAAGATATGAAAAAACTCCAGAATTTCCTAATGGAGTTTATGCATATCATGCTACAGAAGAATTTCCTTATTTTATAGGAAATGTATATAAATCAAAATTAATTTCAGATTCTGATTTAGACCAATCTTTTGATTTTAATAATTCAAATTTATTAAGAAATACTTTACCATATAAAGTATCTGAAAAGAATTCTGACTATGATTTTATTAATGAGACTAGTGATGTTTTAGGACAAGAAGTTGAAGTTGTTTCTGTAACATCCGGACCTATAGAAACCATAGATATTCAAAGTTCTGGGGAAGATTATAAGGTCGGAGATGAACTTATTTTTGATAATACAGGAACATCTGGAAGTGGTTTAAAAGTTGAAGTTGCTTCTGTAAAAGGTAAAAGTATTACTAATATAGAAACAACTTCTATATCCGAAACTAATTCAGTTTTTACTTGGAAATCTAAAAATGAAATAAAAGTATCGGTTTTACCATATCATAATTTTAAAAATTTAGATTATGTTACAATATCTGGATTTGGAAGTTCACCATTTTTAAATGGGACTTATAGAATTAATGTCCCTTCTTATGACACGGGAAGATGTATCTCTACAATATTATCCACTGCTGCTGTCGGATTTACAACCGAGATATATGTTTTTCCAATTCCAAATCAAATATCTGTAGGAAGTAGTATTACTATTGGAAATGAAACTTTAAGCGTTCTGGGATCATTTAGAGATAAAAATATTTTAAGGGTTCAGAGAGGTGCCACAGGTGTATCTCATACTGTTGGAACTGCGGTCACATTTTTGCCAGATTCATTTACATTTCTAAAATCGGTAGATGAATTTAATTCTAAAGTAAATGATAAAGTATTTTTTAATCCCAAAGAATCTGTAGGTGTTGGTATCAATACTGGTGTTGGATATTCAACATCATTTGTTTTTGGTGAGACAAATGAGACGAGACAAATTCTTGCAAGATCTATTTACATTGAAAATCACCCATTTAAAACAAATCAACCACTTGTTGTCACATCAGACACAACTGGATTGCAAATTTCTACAGACGGGGGATCATCAACTGGTCTTCCATCACCATCAAATGTTTTTGCTATCAATAAAGGTCCAAATATTATTGGATTAAAAACTGAAATTGGGGGACAAGAATTATTTTTCCACGATAATGGAGATGATAGTGACAAATATTCTTTAGAATCTACTTTTATTCAATTATTGGGAAATGTTGATAAAAATGAAACTACAGTTTCTGTTTCAACATCTCATAATCTTTCTAACGGAGATAGTATAACGTTAAATGTTCAACCAAATTTGAGTGTTGGTATAGGAACTTCAACTGCTATAAGAGTCTTGAATACTTTGGGATCATTGGTTTTTAATCCGATTGGATTTAGTTCTTCAAATATTAGTACTTCTACTAACTACATTACATTAAACTCTCATGGATTAGAAACTGGAGATAAAATTTTATATTCAAGTGATGATTCAACAAAACCGGTTGATGATGGAGAATATTTTGTACACAAAGTTGATGATGATAATATAGAATTTGGAAAAACTTATCTTGATGTATTTGGAAAAACCAAAAATATAGTTAGTTTTGCAAATACTGGGGGATCGAGTCAATCAATATCAATAATTAACCCCCAAATAAAGGTAATTAAAAATAATGATTTAGTATTTGATTTAAGTGATTCAAGTTTAGAAGGATATGAATTTAAAATATATAAGGATGAAAATTTTAAAGACGAATTTAAGTCCACTGGAAAAACTTCAACATTTAACGTTTCTGGAGTAGGAACGGTTGGTGTCTCTATCGATGCTTCATTAACACTCAAATATGATTCTTCTATTCCATATAAACTTTATTATAATTTAGAAAAATCTGGAAATATCAGCACCAGTAATATTGAAGTTGTTAATAATAATGAAATTCTATATGTAGATAGTACATATAATAATTCATATACAATTAGTGGAATTGGGACGACAACATTTAATATAAATCTCGCAAAGTCTCCAGAAAGAGTTTCATATTCTTCTACAGAATGTGATATATTAGAATATTCTACAGTTTCAATAGGATCATCTGGACCCGTTAATTCTTTAAATATCATTTCATCGGGAAATTCATATAAAAAACTTCCAACTTTAAAGTCTACAAATTCTTCTTCTGGGAATAATTTAACTATTATTCCAAGATCCAAAAAAATTGGAAGCATAAGTCAACTGAGAACAATTAATGATAGATTTACATATTCTTCAGACAAAACATTAAGACCTAAAGTATTAGCTTCTCCAACAATAGTATTGGAAAATTCAAATACTATAGAAAAAATCACCGTTATTAGTGGAGGTAAGGGATATACTGAATTGCCAGATTATGTGTTAATAAATTCCTCCGATAGGAGTGTTATTGACTCAGGATTAATAGATTTTACAATTGTAGGTTCTTCTATAGTTTCTGCTAGAGTCAATTCGGAACCAAAAGGATTACCGGATGTTGGAACGGAAATATTTACAGTTAACAACAGTAATGGAATATCTGTAGAAAAGGTTGAAACTCTAACTTCAAATACTTTTAAATGTACAATATCAACACCAACAATTCTTGGTATAGCAACTTTTAGACAAGATCCATTCCAAGAAGGAGATGAAGTTTTTGTAGAAGGAATACAAAAATCAGGATCTATTGGTGATGGATTTAATTCATCTGATTATGGATATAGATTTTTAAAGGTAACTAATTATGATAATACTGGTGTTAATGACACTGTAACAATAGAAGTTTCTGATAAATTAACATCAAATATAGGAACTGCGAAAATAGTTCAAGATTTTAGTGCAACAATTATTAAAAAGTCGGACTATCCAGTTTTTGAAATATTACAAAAACCATCCACATTTAAAGTTGGAGAAAAATTATTATCTAATGGAATAATTAGGGATTTAAAAGTAACTGAAAGCAATGATGTATCTTTGAAAGTTTCCGGTTTTTATGATTTGTCTATTGGAGAAACAATTATTGGAAATGATTCTGGAAATATAGCACTTATCAAAGATTTAGTATCTAATGATGGAATATTTAATGTAAAATATTCTAACTTAAAAAATATTGGATGGAATAATGAAACTGGAAAACTGAGTGAAGATTATCAATTAACTCCCAATAATGACTATTATCAAAATCTTTCTTATTCGATAAAAAGTCCTATTACATATAGAGATCAACAATCTCCAGTTGAAAATTTAGTTCATGTAAGTGGGATGAAAAATTTTGCAGATACTGAGATAATAAAGAGTTCATTATCTGGATTTACTACTTTTTCGAATGAACTCACCATCATTAAAGATTTGACAAGTGAGCATAGAGTTGATACTATTAATAATTTCGATTTAGTTATTGATCAGGATGTAGTG
>Ga0070754_10003488_pt1 | contig 11069 bp, 10 predicted proteins | sample VirMetDEL_Sep_01_FD_75181 | JGI IMG/M metagenome (GOLD analysis project Ga0070754, IMG submission 75181) | Aqueous microbial communities from the Delaware River and Bay under freshwater to marine salinity gradient to study organic matter... | ecosystem: Environmental > Aquatic > Marine >... | reverse complement strand
ACGGGCGTCAAATCCTTTATCGGATCTGGAAGTGGAGCGGTGTACATCCGTTTGATACTTGTCTTTTTCTTACTTAGTCGAAGCTTTGAAGAACATTGGATACGCGAAACTAAATTACTGGCCTTTTCATTGTAATCGACGCTGATTTTGTACCCCAATGATCTTGCTAAGTATACCAACTGTGCGTTGCATCGATGCCCTTTTTGTTGGAGAACAACCCCCGTTTTCTTGAACCTCGCGCCATCCCCAGAATAGTAGCCGAGGAAAAACGCCTTTCTGACAGACAATGCGGACGTCAGCACGTAGTCCGGTACCCGCTTATGACCTCTGCTGTCGTACAATCGAGATCTATACTCTTCGCACAGATCTTTAATCGAGCCTCGTGCGACGAGGTGATACATATCTTTTTTCCCCTTTTGATTTGCGTTTGACGGGTATAGAACCACTTTGAAAGTATTTTTTGTCGGAGGCACTAGCTGGCTCAGCAAATCACACGCCCGATCCAGCAACGATTTGTCAGAGTTATATATGATCCAAGAGCTTTTCGCTTTTTGTCGAACACCCCACGTTGCGCATGTCCCTTCTGCAATAAACAAACCATCGACGAAGGCCATTCTTTCTTCAGACGTGCAAAGTTCGTAGTTTCTAATAACATCATCTGTGATTGAACGTAAGAACGGTTTACACGGAGTGTCGTCGGGCAGCGGTACGGGGTGGTGCATCAGTCGGTCACCAATCGAAAGATCTCGTGGCTTCACCTCTGTACCGCAAGGCTTCAGAAGCGAGTGATCGTTCGTGGCTTCGACCATTCCCGTGTGGGTGATAACGCGAACCAGAGGACTGTCTTGCGGGTGGCGCATTACAAAATTTGGTTTAGTGAATCCTTTGTCGCTCCACACGAGCAGATCGTCTATCGGCAAAGACACCTCTTGCTCGTCGTTTATGCGTTTCCAATCGCCTTTGCTTATCTCCTCGATTGTTTTGTAGACGAACTGCCCCTTGTGTTTGCACGGAATGGGCGTCGTCGCGCCGACGCTGTTAGCGCAAACCTTCTTCGCCTTTTGTCTTTGTTCAAGAACGTTGATGAGCACTTTCATTTCGTTTTTCTTTTCATTTTCCAATGAGTCTAAGTTTTTTTCCAAAACTTTTTTTTCCGCTCTTGTTTTCTTTCTAGAGTCCAGCAAATTCACCAAAACGGTCGGGAGAACGCCTTTGGGCTCCTTCAGAAACCGGTACCTATACTTGGCGCACATATGCATTTTTGGAATTCCCTTTTTAACGTCTGTTCGCTCTTCTCGGTACGGTTTCAGATTCTTGGTCATCGCGATGAGTCGCGAGTTGATCTTTTTTCTTTCGCGGTCTCGCATTCGCTTTGCGCCTTCTTTCAACAGCTTGTCGTATTTCTTTCCGCGGGCGTATCCAGGAATAAAATCCACAATGCGCATATTATCTCGCTTTACTCTCAATTTCTTCATTTCTTTTTCTTTCGAAACGATGAGATTGGTGAGCTGGTTGTAGCGCTTCACTTTAGGATCGTGCTCGCAGCCGAGGTGGTCTTCCCACTCGACCACATTGCATTTATAATCTGGAACCTTTGGGTCTTTTACCAGCGTCGAGTAGCAGATGTTGTAAGCAATAATGGTTGTGGGGTAAAGACTGGCAAAATCGAATGGAACAATGTTGTCGTAAACGCCCGGCTTGGGCGGAAACACATAGGCGCCCACGTACCTCTCGTTTTCAGCTGCTTTATACCCGTCCGATTGGACTACAATGTTGTTCTTGTTGCAGAACCTGTATATCTGCGAAAACACGCGCTTTTGCTGTCCACGAATCACAATGTCGAAGATCGGCACATTGCAGGTGTTAGCCATCTCAGAAAGACCCAGCCAAGTATCGGCTTTTCTGAACAATTTGGCCACCAGCACCGAATCGACCATGCAATATTTCCCCGCGCGACTAACGCTCCTTCTCGCCAGCGGCGTGTCTCTACTTTTCCTGTCCTTGATGCCTAGATCATAGCACTTGAACAGTTCCTGCGGAGTAAGATCTTCTTTTCCGGCTCCTCCAAGAAAGTGTTTGCCGACGGTGTCAAGCTTGTAGTTGTCGAGTTTGTGGTCGCGCTTTATCACCGGCAACAGGTCGACCAGAACGCGCCCTTCCCAATCCAAAAACTGAAACTCTTGTGTTTTGTAGGCGGCAGACTTCCACTTCACCTCGGACACCTTCCTTACTCCTCGGGTGTTGTGCATACCCGCCATAGTGAGCTCGTTGAAATCTCCCGTGATCTTCGAGCGCACGATCAGATACTCGATGTCGAAACCGAGAATGTTCCAGCCAGTTATGATTTGAGGATTCATTTCCTGGATGATGCGTGAAAACCCAGCGATCAGAGCCCCCTCTGTTTTGAACCGCAAACATTCAGCTCCAACCTCCTTGTCTACCGGATTGCCCAGTGTCAACAACACTTCTCGAGTAAGGTCGCATCCGTTGTTTCGGAAAAAGACACAAGATATCATAAACACTTTGTCTTCCGGGTGATTGGCGTTCGGAAACTTTCCTGGGTTGTGAGAATATGCTTCTATATCGAAACTCATAATCAAAGGGTTCACGCTCAAGTCGCTTTTGTGAGGTTTCAACTGGCGATAGTTGGACACAACTTCCACTTCGGCGCTCGTTTGGGGCATTGCAGGGACATCGCCTCGAAAACTTACCCAACCAGCGGTGGGAATGTTCTTCACGCACGTCAACTGGAGGATCTCATCCGCATTGTCCTCGTGCACTTTCAAGTTCAAACTGTGCCGTTGGCCGTCTATGTACACGATCAAAGGCTTGAACAAAAGCTTTTTTAGCTCCCAAATGTGATTCTTGACCGCGAAACTGCACCAAAGGAATGGGTAATTGTTTGGTTTTCCGTTCAGCTTGGTTTGCGCGCAGTAAAGCTTTTTCCGCCAAATCAAACTGCTCTTCATAGGCTTACACTTCCTGAGATCTTTGTCTATGCGAGGTTTGAGAATCGTATTGACAATTCTCGAATCCCATCGAAGCCCTCCGGTCAGCTTTGGCAATTCTACGACGACAAACGGTGTAAACTCTCTGACCCTCAAACAAACCGATCTATTTTTTTCATCCAGGCCATAGATACGCATAGAGGTGCTCTCCGTTTCTATCCTGTCTATATGATAGGCATAGGAAAACATTTTTCCCGTACATTTTGGCATAGTAAGTTGTTAGGTTATTTTTTCCACTTTATAGATCATTTTTGAGGAGGTGGAACTTTGTATATTTTAATAGGAGTAATCATATCGTTTTGAAGGTATGGAATTATATTCGATGGAACATCCCGAACGGTTCTCGGACCACGCGGACGCTTAAACTGAAATGCCACATCTCTATCTTTGAAATGAACTAAAACTTTGTATCGATTCATTTCAAGTTGGGTTACCGTAGCAGTGACTTGTCTCGGGGGAATTAACCAAGACCAAAATATTTCAACGGCTGCTTTGCTTATTGCATAAATTGTATTGAGGATGTTCATTTTAATTTATGCAATGAACCGCTTTAAAATTATACTCTGGATCTGGATCTGCTGCTGCTCGGAAGCGCTTTCAATTTAGAAAGTAAATCGGACCCTCCCGAAAGCACTTCTGTCGCGCTCGAGTTCACAACATCCGACGCTTCCGCTGCAATAGTACTTGCAGTTTCAACCACATCTTCCAAAGCAGGCGAGCTCTTCTTAGACGCGCGCTTGCTGCTTCGAGAAATGAAGTACCAAACGACTGTTCCTAAAAGAATAACAGTCACCCCGCCTAAACACCACATTTTTACGTTAGCCGGCATACCTCTCTCTAACTTCAACTCGTTATGCTCGTGGTGATGTCCTTTGGAAACTGGTTTAGAAGGCATTCTGTTTTGCGGAGGAGGTCTCTGACGAGGTGGCATTCCCCTTTGTCGCGGCGCTTGTCTCTGTTGCGGAGGGGGCATCATTCCCCTTTGCTGTTGAGGCGGAGGTCTTTGTTGTTGTTGAGGAGGAGGTCTTTGTTGTTGAGGCGGAGGTCTTTGTTGTTGTTGAGGAGGAGGTCTTTGCTGTTGAGGCGGAAGTCTTTGTTGTTGTTGAGGAGGAGGTCTTTGCTGTTGAGGCGGAGGTCTTTGTTGTTGAGGCGGAGGTCTTTGTTGCTGAGGCGGAGGTCTTTGTTGTTGAGGAGGAGCCTCTGGTTTGGGGGTCATATCAACGGGTCTAGGCGCTAATGACACATTTATTTCGACCTTTTCATTGATAGACTTTAGCGCTATGTAGTAACTTTTCGGTTCGCCGTTACTTTTGATGTTTCCAGACACCTCTTTATTGTTTGACTGCTTAAAATCCAGAGCCGCACCGTTATCTAATGCATTTTGGTCGCACACCGCAAAGTGAAACTCATCGTTACCCTTCAAATAAAAGTCCATACTAAACTCGTTTAGTTCATCATTTATAGGGATGAGTTGCATTACTTTTCCTACTGTATATTTTTTGACAGATGCCATAGTTGTTTTCTTGTTTAAGAATTGTCTTTAAACTTACATATACATACTTGGCACCCCCGCATTGCTTTTTCCATTTTGACGCAACAACGAGTCGGCCTGTTCGGTGGTGAGAGTTAATGGGAACTTAGTCTTGGAGGGCAGCGAGTACCTAACTACCTTTTTGAGCTTAGACTCGCTTCTTTTTCCAACGAGCTTTATGACGTTGAGCCGAGCTACGATCGTGCTGAGGTTGCGTCTCAAATCACGAACGCCGTGCTCATTGGTGTACTTTTCTACTATGTACTTGATCACCGAGTCTGGTATTTTGAGATCTTTCAATTTGAACTTGAACTCCTCGCATATTTCAGGCAACAAGTATTCCTGTGCAATTTTAATTTTATCAGCGGTTTTGAAACCTTTCATGTGAATGACTCGCATCCGGTCTTTCAGAATAGGATCCACTTTTTCTGCATTGTTGAAGCTCATCACGAATACGGCTTTGCTCAAATCAATGTCTATCCCCGAAAAGTATCTATCTTGAAACGTTGAGTTTTGCACCGGATCTAGAAGATGACATAACAGGTTAGAAATCTCCTTCCCTGCCGGGCTATCGCTCAACTTGTCGACTTCGTCGAAAAAAATGACAGGGTTCATGCAACCAGCATCGCGAATCACTTCTATAATCCTTCCAGGTTTACTGCCTTCGAAAGTGTAGTCGTGTCCCTGCAAAAAGGCGCTGTCTTTAGCGCCGCCTAAAGCTATTAGAGAAAATGGACGTCCCAACACTTTGCTCAAGCCGTTTTTGACCAAAGTGGTCTTTCCGTTGCCTGGTGGACCCTGCAATGCGAGCACTTGTCCGGTTCCAGCCTCGTTGGATATCCATCCAGATATGAGTTGGATGATTTCATCTTTCACGTGTTCGTGGCCGTACACCGCTTTGTTCATCGTGTTTCTGGACTTCACCAAGAAGTTGTATATTTCCTTGGGGGAATTCGCAGACTTGCTTATCGGAAACTTTGTGTACTCATTCAATGGCAACTTTTGAAACTGAGAAAACCAGGCATTCAGCTTGTGATACTCGTTATCGGTGGTTTCCATTTCCTGGAAAGAGTTGAGTCTGTTCATAAGAAATGCTTTGGAGTGAGTGGATAGCTCTGTCAGTTCTAGAATCCTAAACTTCAGAGGAACTGTCGCACTGTTGAATACTCGAAGCGAGTCGTATTCTTCAACACAATCTCTCTTTTTTTTCTTGTTCAATTTTTTGTAGTACTTCTTTTCAGCGGGGGTAAACGTATCGCGCAAGTCGTCCATTTCCATTTCGTCTTCTTCGCAATAGGAAGAATCGCTGTCTTCTTCTGATGTTGACGTTTCGATTTCCTTTTTTCTCTTTCTTCTCTTCTTTCGGCGCCGCTTGTCCATGTTTTCCACGTGCGCGCACAACTGGTTCAATACCAGCATCTTCGTAAGAGTATCGTCTTGATGATTTCCACCGAAATCTATGAGAGAATGAGGCTGATGACGGGGTTGCGGTATCGCTTCGCTAAACTCCAATTCCAGCATCCCATGACGAGCCGCCTTTCGAGAGTTTCGAGTGTTTCGAGCACGTTTCTTGGGTTTGGGGGATGCTATGATTTGAATGATATCGGGACACTCGTAATCGATCAAACCTTTTATATTGCCGTGATCATCCACATCACTTGCGTCCATATCGTCCTCGGACATTTCCTCGCTTTCACCTATGGACTCTTCATCGGGGTTATACGTGTCGTCGCTTTCATCGTCGTCGTTTCCTAACAATCGTTTTGGCAAAAGCTTTTTGTTTCTCGTTTTTACATTGGTTTTGGATTTAGCCTTGGATTTAGCCTTGGATTTAACTTTAACAACTTGAGTTTTGTTACTCTTTCTTTTTCCTCTACGTTGAGGGGATTTTTTCTTCTTTTTGGACGAACGTTTGACTAATTTTGGAGTACTCGATCCGTCGCTTTCTTTTGTGTCTTTCATTATTTATTTTAGAACGCTTTTTCTTTTAGATTCTGAAATTGAATTAAAAGATCGATTGTTTTAATTTTAAATTTATTATTCATCCCACAATAACCTGCATTTCACTCTTCGATACATCAAACTGCTTCAGAAAGAACGGGGATAACATCACTGATATAAATTCCGAAGGCAGCTTGCCTTTCAGCGTGGACGCGCAATTCTTGAACTCCTTGATACGTTTGTCGCGCGGGCGAACCCAGTTTCCTCTCTTTTTCATATGAGAAAAATGCGCCGTTGGAATCATAACCTGCACTTTTTCCGTGTGGGAAACGTGTGTCAGAATATGTTCCAGTTCATTTCGAGGAGAACTAGACAAAGCCATTATAATTGTTGACCATTTCATTTTATTTTTTTTAACCATTTTTATTTTAGTTAAAAAAAACCAAGCCTGAACCATCTTACCTTTTGCGCGAACGACGCCGTCGCCGACGCCTGCCCCCTTCTAACTTTTTCGACCCCTTTTCATAGTGTTCCTTCAGCATCGGAGCTGCACCGACGGCAATCATCAGCAATGCGACGAGACCCTGCAGCTTGAGCAAGTTGGACGAACCAATGCAGCATGCCTTGCTCTTCTTGTCTGCGCAAGCTTTAGTTTCAGTACCGTCATCGTCTTCGCAGCATCCGCATTTGCTGTACATCTGACTGATGGTCGCCACCAACGCTATCACACCGGGAACCGTCGTGATTAGGTGAGGAGAAATGTCGAGTTTCTCAAAACAACAATTGCACAAAGTGAAAACTAACCCTAAAACACCCATCAACATAACCAGCTGGTTGGGAAAAAGAACTCTTCGGTTATCACACGAGCAATCGAGAGACTTCACGGAAATAGAAGCCGATGTGAACACGAGGGTTCCGGCCACTATAATTCCAGCAATTTCTTCTATAGTACGTTCTGCCATTTATTTATTCTAGGAAATAATTTATAAAACTGGAAATCCTAAACTTCCTCCTGAAATCCTGACTATATTATTGTTTACGCAATTTAAAATAAATTCGTACTTTTGTCTTATGTTTACCCCAGAACCATTGATACCGTCGTAATTGGTGGGCCCTCCAGCAGTCAAAGGGAGTCTTAATTGCGTTCCAGGAGAACTCGAGTTAGCTGCAATGGCCAGATCGCTCGCCTGTGGCCGAATAGAAACGTGAGTAAGTTTCCCGTAGTTTGTTGAACCCATAGGATCCAAACACGCAAAGTCGAGTGAATAGGAGTAGCAGTGGTATCCAGCTACTCTGGGAATTGAAGGTGCCGTGTAGTAGGGATTTACATAACTGTAATAGTCATTTCCCATATTTGAAAGACGCTCTGTGTTCTCATACACCAGAGACACCGATGCTATGGGGTCAACGGCAAATGTAGTGTGAAACTTGCTCGTGTTATCTGACAATCCACCCATTGCCGGGGATCCTACGGTGTACACAGAATGTTCGTTTGCAAAGGTTGTGTTTCTAACCGCGAAGAAAATAACTTTTACAGCGTGCGAAAGTCGCACTTCGATGTTGGGGTTTGGCAAAATTTCCGGGGTGTACGTCGTAGATAAAGCGTTCTGAAACTGTTCTATTAAAATGTCTCTCGGGGCGCACGCCATACGTTTTCGTTCGTCGTTGGAAACAATAGCATAGTTTGCCCACACCTCGACCGTTTTAAGTTCAGGCTCGTTTCCACTCTGCAAATCGCTAAGAAGAGGAATAGATCTATAGTCAGTGTTGTCTGGATTCTGAGCAAGAGCAGCAACACCACCACCATTGTCAACAGTCCCAATCTCCGCGATGAGGAGCTCGTTCCAGTTCCTAAAACTGAAATGCACAGTCATATCATTGTAAGGGAGTGCAGCGGTCGGAAGAGCAACACCGGAATCTCGGGTGAAGAAAAATGGCAAAGGCAGATTCAGAAACGTTTCAGACACTTGTCCGCTAGACAGCACGTTTTGGTTACAATTGCCCGGAGCAGCACCAGCGGGGACGTTTGGTGCTATAAATGCAGGAGGAAGCTGCTTAGACCGGTTGGGATTGACGCCGACGCCGGAGAGGAACGCATCAGTTAGATTAGTCAATTCAACAGTGTTTCCGATCATATGACTGTAGCCGTCCTGCTTTGATGCTGGGACAGTAAATGCTGCCCACATATCTAGATTGTGAGAATCAAACTCTTCCACCAACAAGTCGTTGAACGTAATGGATACATTTTTAACCAGGTTGTGCATTAGGTTTTGCGTCCATCGAAGGCGCTTCGCTGGCAGTGTTGTTGTTTGCGCGGTGATTACAGGAATTCCCACTCTCAGCCACATATTAAGTAGGTAGTCGCCCGATCTGGAAATATTTACCGCAAAACTCTTTCCAAATCCAGGCTGACCTGCCGCTGTGGGTAAAATGACAGGGATTTGCGAAAACCAAGTGGACTTTACTGTCGTTCGCACAAAGTAGGACACTGAAGTACTACAACCATACATATATTTTTCCAATTCATCGTAAGTGGCCAGGTCGATGAATCCTGCTGTTATGTTTGACTTATTTATGCTCATTTATTAGTAGCGGATTTATACTTTTAATTCTAAACTCTCGTGTTGAAGTATGACGTCTGACAACCCTTGGTTTTATCCGCGGGAAGCGGTACGGTACAGGTTGCGTTGGCGAGCGGGAACAAATTCTTCCTACTGCACACGTTCTTGTCAGTGGCGCATATGGACACATTCGCCAACGTTTGGTTGTCCAGTCCCTGCAATGCGCGGAGAGCCGGGGCATTATCTATTCTACCCAACTTGTACAGATCAGGGCAAGATGGAAGGCTTGGATGGAACAGTTCGGAATACGTCAGATGAGTTTCCTTTGCGCCCGAATCAAAGTCTCTGTAAGAACCCGCGAACGGGTTGTTGTCTGGAGCTATGTGAGTGGTCATTTTTATTTATTGAGTAAAATAAAAATGGATAAATTAACTGTTGCCGACCTCAAACAAAAAGCTAAAAAGGCCGGAATAAAAGTAAAAGGTGAAGGATGGGCTGCATGTTGCCCTCCCAAAGGTCGCAAAAAGGACATTATCAAAGCTCTCAATTCAAAAAAGAAACGCCGAAAAGCCTCTTCGCCGAAAAGAAATGCGGCTCCTCAAATGAAGACCAAAAGGCGTGTTCAGTTAACTAGCGTGCCAACGAAACCAAAACGCAGGATTTCTCTCGTGTCCACGACAGCGTCGGACGAGTGGTCGAGAGACCAATGCCTTTTAAAATGTAAAAGGTTCATGACGTTCCAGGATGCAAACACGGAAAATCCGTTTACTCAAACGGCAGCCGCTCCTAAGCTCACAGAAGGTCAGAAACGCTACAAAAAAACTCTGGACAGCCTGGAACAAAAGTATTCCGGGATGCAAGAAAACAACCCCGAGTGGGAGATAGCGGAACTTCAAGCAGAACTTCTCGACCCGGATCTGACCGAAGACGACCGTGAATGGATTGAAGAGCAAATTGCAGAGTTGCAAGATTACATAGGCTAAACAGGAACGATCGAAGGAGAACAGCTTCTCCACAGTCCGTTGTCCAGTTTTGTTACATTGGTTGACTGAGGGCGCTTCAAGGACTCACACGTCGCGTCCGTCTGCCACCCCGCTTCCTTGATCGCTTTCAAGGGGTCTTCCTCGGACGGCAAAGTTTTCATTAACTTTTTAAGATTGGGATTCTCCAAAAACAGATATTTTCCAACCAAGTACATCCACAGATAGTAATTGTTTCCAGACTGACCTCCGTCTGCAAAATTGTCGTCTATTTTCGGATACTTTTTCTTTATCTTCCTAACGAACGCTTCTCTGCCCTTTTCTCCCGACAACCCCACTTTCATTGCCAAGTCGTACCAGTCTTTTGCCACCTTGCTATTTCTATCGGCGTGCATAAAGAATGTTTCTGGGCACACCTCACCATCTCCGCGTGCATATCTCTGACCGTTGAAGCAAAAGAAGGGAGAAGCTCCGACCGCGTCGGGTAACCACGATGACAGCGGGCGATTCATGTAAACCGTGCCGTCTATCATAGTGCCGCCAAACTTGTGCAGGATGTACAGGCCTATGAAATCGCTTTTCACAGCAAGGTTTCCATCCGATGCTTTCTCAATCTGTTTCAGCTCTTGCATTGGGATGAACTCGGTTAGATTTGACGGATTCAAGAATTTGATGTTTCGCACCTTTCCAATTGTCTGCCAGTTTTTGTAGCAGCGCTGGACAATGTCAGGCGGAGAGATCAACGCGCTACCTTTAGGGGTTTCCCAGTATGTCCATACGGGTTCTGAGGCTCCGTGATGCGGAGTTGTGTTTTTGGAAAATTTTTCTACGGGAATCGTAAACATCCAGCAAAGGGCTGCGACAACAAATAAAATCGAAACAATCAAGCGCATTTTGTGTAGCAGTTTCATTTTTATTATTCGATGATTTTAAAAAGTTAGATCTACTTGCTTTTGTACAGATCGAGTGCATCTTTGAAAGACATCTGCGGTTTTCCCAGCCGCTTGTTGACGTGATTGTGAAAGTTCCACATAAATGTGAAGAGGGT